>SXGQ01013211.1_pt1 | contig 76239 bp, 74 predicted proteins | sample 3178371 | NCBI WGS metagenome assembly SXGQ01 (sample SAMN11356859, study PRJNA531348) | freshwater metagenome | isolation source: freshwater sample F1-20 | place: China: Fuxian Lake, Yuxi | collected 2017-12-25 | reverse complement strand
CTACAGCATCGATTTCATCGATGAAAATGATACAAGGAGCACTTTTCTTTCCTTGTTCGAAAAGATCTCGAACTCTGCTCGCACCAACACCTACGAACATTTCAACAAAATCTGAACCCGAAATGCTGAAAAATTGAACCTTAGCTTCACCAGCGACAGCACGAGCAAGCAAGGTTTTACCAGTTCCTGGAGGCCCCACTAGAAGAACACCCTTAGGTATACGACCCCCCAATTTTACAAACTTTGCTGGCTCCTTAAGAAACTCAACTATTTCTTTGAGGTCATCTTTCGCTTCATCGCAACCAGCAACATCACTGAAGTTGATTTTCTTGGCGGTACTGGACAAACCTTTAGCTTGAGCTTTTCCGAAACTCATGGCTTTATTTCCGCCGCTTTGGGCTTGACGCATAAAGACAAACCAAAGAACGACGAATACAAGAAGTGGGCCCCAAAAAAGGAGATACATGGACCAACTGCTACTATCACTAGGCTTTGAAGCCTTAAATTCCTCGAGCTGTCCATCTTGCTTCCAAGCCATAATTTTGGCACCCAAATCCTGCATGGGGGGCGCCACGGTTTTGAAGCGCTCTATCGTCTCGCCTTTGTCGTTTTTAAATGATGTCTTATAAGTTCCTTGGACTTCATAACCGGATAATGAAACATTTTTATATTTTCCATTCTGGCCTTCAGTATAGAAGGTAGAGAAAGGAATCTCTTGAGTGCGAGCACTAGAAGGTGCATTTTGCACAACCAACACGAGTAGGAGAACAATTCCCACCCAAACTAAAACACTTTTCATCATTGAGTTCAAAAAAATTACTCCTTTGTAAACTATCCAGCCGTTTTTAGTAGAGCGGAGATCCTATGTCTCCCCCCTATATAATCTCATGCCTTCCGATTCGGGCAAAAGATCCAAAATGTAGCCACCATTTGACGTTTCAATCTTCTTAAGCAATCCCTCGCAAATCCATCTACTTAGGTGCTGAAGATGTCTAGATTCTCTCAAATAATCCCACTCTTTGAAACCAAGATTAAGAACCATAGCTACCTCTGTTTCATTCCATTCTCGAGTCTTGAAAATGATGGATTTAGTGGCATGAACCAAATCCCATGCCTCGGGTCTGAGTGCAAGAATAAATTTTTCAGCTAATGCTAAAGTATTTATACTTTGTCGATGGGTATCCCAAAGATGCTCATCAAATGAGGGAGCTTCTTCTCTAATCGAATGGAGAATTTTTCTCCACCTATTCCTCGCGGTAAAAGGCAATGTGTTGGTGGTATCTTCACGCCAAGGAATTTTATTTTCGGAAAGATAAGATCTAAGGATCAGGCGAGATAGTTGAATCAAAGGAGACCACCGAGGGCTTTGGCATGCCGGGAGGGGTGTAAGGACTCTTATGCCCGAGCCCCGACTTAATCTCATAAGAACTGTTTCAGTGTGGTCATCTAAAGTATGTCCAGTAGCTATCCATTGAGATCCTTCATCAGCTGCAATTTTATTCAACCACGACCATCTTGCCTCTCGTGCTTGCATTTCAAGACCGCCAGGAGAGTCTTTATCCAATAAAAGTGCACTTGAGAAAAAAGGTAGTGATAAACGAGATGCTTCATTTGAGACAAATTCTTGATCTGAAGAACTTTCTGGACGAAGACGATGATCAACATGTGCAACTTTTAGATCGAGGTCCAGGCTTGAACGAAGAGCGACTAAAAGATGAAGTAATGCAATAGAGTCACCACCCCCGCTGCACGCGATAAGTACCTTAGTTCCAGTCACTTGATCTCCTCGGTCCCTAATCTGTCCAAGGAGGAGGGATTCAATACGCTTCACCTTAGGGAATCCAAAAAGGAAATCAAAGCAGGTTGCATCGGTTTGTCAAACCAAAAGGCTTCACCGTGGGTGGATTGAATTAAGGATCCCCAATGCATACTTCGACCCTCTACGCCTCGCATAAATGAGGGGTGAGAGATTCGCGTTTGTTTAAAATCATAATTGGGATCAAACTGACTGCGGTAGGACTGAATAGACTCTATTTTTTTTGACCATGTTGTCGAAATATCAACCACCACATCTGGCACTGAAGGATTTTCACCGCCTACCCACATGACTGCGTCGGGCTTCCATGGTTTATGTTCTTGGGCATAACGGGATATCGCAGAGAAAAAGACAGCTTTTTGGAGTAATAGATAAGCATTTCGATGATCAGGATGTCTATCTGACGGAGAGGGGAAGATGCAGATTCTGGGACGTTGTAAACGGATGAAAGTCACTATTTGATTAAGAAAGGATGGATCATCAATAATTCCCCCGTCAGGAAGTTTAAGATTTGTACGTTGGCATCCCAATAAATTTGCTGCAATTTCAGATTCTCGTCTTCGGATATCTCGTGAACCCCTACTGCCAAGTTCTCCCTCGGTTAAATCTAATATGATGGATTTAAAATTTTTAGCTGAGGCCAAAGCAATAAGGCCTCCAGCGTGAATTTCTGCATCATCTGGATGAGCGCCAACAACAAGGAGATCAACGGAATAATTCATAGTTCTTTCATTATGACAACAGGTGAAGCCTTTGAGAGAGATTCTGTTAGTTGACTCAGCATTGGATGATTTAAAAGCCAAGGGGCCCCCGATAAAATCCGCTCCTGATCTTTTCCTAAAGGAAAAAGATGATGTTGTAAAACTTCAGGATCTTCTCCGAGAGTTTGGCGGAGCATTAGGCGCTGAATTCTACGATCAATCTTTTGTAACCGATTTCTAGTTCTTTTAAGTTCCTGGTTAATGATCGTAAGTGAATCCGAATCCCACTGGGGATTGAGAGAAATAGTTAACGATTTAGAGGGTAGTGAGACATCTGCAGGCAAAAGAGCTTCCCAGTTTCCATTTTGAAGAAGGGGAAGTTGCTCAACTGATACTTCGCTTTGTGCCGGTATAGTCCATAGGGACGGTCTTAATTTAAGGATTGGTTTTCTAATTCCCAAGATCTCCCAAAGTGGATCAATGAGTTGCCAGTAGGACATTTCTGAGGGACCCAAGATAACAGTATGTACATTCAGTAAATGAGATTGAACGAGAGGCCTAAGGGCGGCCCCAGGACTTAACCAAAGATCTGATTCAAACAACTCCTTTTGTTCAAGCCGAGTACGTCTTCCATTTCTTGGGTCTAAGGTAAACCATGTCGCCTGAGTAGAAGGATTGATTGAGCACGCAATTCCTTGATATTCTAATTCATCGAATCTAAGTTTAAGTTTATTTTCTAAATTTAGATCTCTCCAATCACGAAGCAAGGCATTGAGTTTGAATCGATCCACATCTCGCGTGGGCGAAAAGAAAGAGAGGCCTAGTTCTTTCAAGGGTTGTCCCAATGTTTCGAAGTGGCTCCTCAAGGTAGGTAGTTCAGGGTTTGGACACATGGAACCCCACAATTCAACCGCTTGTTCTTGATGCGAATCCAGAAAAGGGAACCAAGCTATAGATGTATTGGGTCTTTGATTAAATTCAAATTGAATCTTGATAATTTTTCCTTGTCTGCGGATGGCACTCCTCGAAATTTCGATCGCATCATGATCTTCGTCAGCCATCCAAAAAATAGGCTTTCCACCTATTCGCTTTGCCTCTTGAATCGCTACCAAGGCTTTGATGACGCTTAGCGCAGGTGACCATCCAATACCAATTTGCTGTCCGGTTAAAACTAAAGGAACGTTTTTTTCCATCTTTTAAGTTTACTCTTCAAAGAAGCTAGTCGACGAAGGATACTATTCTTGGGCAAGCTTCTTTAACTTAAGCCTAATATTATGGAGTAGACGTGCTTCTGTCGCATTTAATTGAGCCATGGATTGTTCCCCAGAAACCAGCTCTTGAACGTTTAGCGATGGAGCTTATCGACTCCACTGGTATAACAATAACGCCACTGCCTTCAGCAGAGAAAGCTGGAATATCTATAGGTCAGCTACCCCCATTTCTAATTTGGAAGTATTACGACTCAGAACAAAAACTTCACCTTTTCTTTTTTCAAGCTAATGAAATCGGATCCCTAGTTGAAGGTGCCTCCATTGCGAAGAACGGGTCTTGGATCGAAACATTCCCACTCTACGAGATGAAGGAGCTTTTGAAGCTCCACCCAGACCTAGGAAATCCCCCAGAAATATGTTTAATTCAAGTAGAAAAGGGGCCCAGGGCTCAAATAAGATCGACCAAACCAGAACACGCCACTGCAGGGGCCGTCTTAATCTTAAATCGAATAAGCACTCTGACGAACTGGGGCGAAGATCTAATCCGCTATTGGACCTAGTTATGGCTTTGAATCCCAATACGATTAATGGTCGGTTGCTGACGCAACTTTGATTGAGTAGCAACCAATTTCTTAGAAAGTGTATTGCGATGAATACCTAATTCCCGAGCTGCAGCACTTTGGTTACCATCATTGGCAGCTAATACTTCTTCTAGATACAGTTTCTCGAATTCTTTTTTAGCTAAATCTAGGGAGATACCACCCCTCATCATTTCTGCAACTAATTCCCGTAATTGTTCTCTCATAACATCACTCCTTTAAGACAGTAGAATAAAAAAATTACCATCACCAACAAAAAAAACATATAGATTTTTCTCAATATGTAATAAATCAAATGTGCAAAAGTCTGTGGATAACTCAGCGTAAAAAAAAGAAACGTTGTCCGTAATCAGCGAATAGTAGACACTTTATCCATATACAATAGGAGACCTATTTGTGAACTATTTTCACCATCCCAACATCCCTCTAATGACCAAACATCATCAGGATTATTTAAAATTAGTACCTGCCGAAATACCTCTTTTGTCTTTTGTAGATGAGCAGGGGTTGCTTTTGAGCCGTATTTGTCGCGATATCTATGATAAGAAAGGTAATTATAGCTACGAAAAGGGCAAATGGTCTCTCAATGCGGTTATCGGACATTTAATAGATTGGGATCGAATCATGTTATTCAGAATCATGTCCATAGCCCGGAATCTTGAAGTTCCATTGCCGTCTATGGATCCCGACAAGGTTATGGATACCGCTCGATGTAATGAGAGATCCCTCGATGATTTATTGAATGACTGGGATTGTTCTAATTCTTCAACTATCAAATTCCTAAGCAGCTTAAATCTTCAAGATCTCTCTAGAAAAGGTACAGTAGCTACACATCAAATTTCAGCTAATGATCTCGCTTACGTTAATGCTGGTCATGTTGCACATCACATAAAGATTCTTAAAGAACGTTATTTATAAAGTTTAAAGATTAGAGTGGGACCCATCGCAAAGAACTCCCTTTTTAGAATGCTTACAGCCACAGAAATGGATAATTTTGGTTTCAGTTGCTTTGAATGCAATCGGCCTGAATTCAGTCTCTTTATGGCCACCATCACAGAATGGTTGTTTCTTGCTAAGTCCGCAAGAGCACCAGTAGTATGTCTGTCCCTCTGTGACTTGAACTGGAATGGCGCATTTCTGAGCGATCTTTGGTTCCATAAATAACCTCTTAGTTAGTTAGATTAGTTGAAGATTAAGATTTTGTTTAGTCAACACAAATTACATCGACTAAGGAAATTTACTGAGTAACATTCTTAAAACATCCATTTGGGTAGATTGGGTAAGATGAACTTTTGCCATTAACTTCCAGCCCTCGTGTATTTTTTGGTACCGATGAATCCATATCATCGGCTTTTCCCATTGAGTATCTAGGTCCTTCCTAGTTCGAACTATGAAGAAAGCTGTACACCATCCTCCGGCATAAACAAAATCACGACCTAGTTCTTCGATAAACTCTGTACTATCGTCAGCGATTATTAAATCATCAAGATCGGGGATAATCATTTATGAACCATCCTGCTGTAGGATAAACTCAATTTATGAAAGATATTGAATTTATTGCTATAGGCTCTGAACTTATCAATAACCGTCGTCAAGATTCAAATTCAATTTGGGTAGCTGAAAGATTACGCACCCTAGGTTTATTCTTCAATAGAAAAAGTATCGTGGGCGACAGCCAACAAGATATCGTCAAGGTTCTCAGAGAAAGTTTTGATCGCAGTGATTTGGTTATTGTTTGTGGCGGTTTGGGACCCACATTTGATGATCTAACACGAGAAGCCATCTCGGATGCCTTTGACCTACCTTTGGAGTACCAAGAATCTATAGCATTAGAAATTACTAACTTCTTTACGTCTAAGGGGAGGGATGTTTCACCTAGTAATTTGAGACAAGCCTATCTCCCCCAAGGAGCAACTTCCTTATCTAATAAGATCGGAACAGCTCCGGGTATTTCACTCATCCTTAAAACGCCCACAAAACAGAAATTATTTTTCTTCTTACCTGGAGTCCATCGTGAACTTCAATCAATTTGGGATTCCTATATATACCCACAATTAGAGTCTTCAATTGCGAGGCCACAAAAATACTTAACCCGAAGATTTGTAACAGCAGGCATCCCCGAGAGTGTAATGAATGATCGAACGGAGCCTATTCGAGCTAAATATGCAGAAGCAGAATGGACCGTTTTAGCTAATCTTTCTCAAGTTGAGTTCTTGGTTTCTCATACATCAGAAGATTATCTGGAAAATTTATCCAAAGAGTTTGTAGAATTCTTATCAAATGATTTGGTAGGTCTTGGAGATCTATCCCTAGAATCCTCCTTACTGAAAAGCTTAAAAGATCGATCGGAAACCCTTTCCTTAGCAGAAAGTATGACGGGGGGGCTAATTGCATCGCGTCTCACAGCAATTCCTGGCTCATCCGCGGTTTATATTGGTGGGGTCGTTGCGTATACTCCTGAGCTCAAAAAGAAAGTTCTAGATATTTCGGATGAAGTACTCAAATTAAACGGTCCCACAAGTGAGTACGTGACACAAGCAATGGCAACCTCAGTTCAAAGAAAGACAGGAAGCACATACGGTATGGCTATTTCAGGAAATGCTGGACCTGGATTAGATATCGATTCTACCCAATCAATCGGTGAAGGTTATATTGCAATCTCAGGTAAAGGGTGGAGCGTCACTAAAAAATTTAATCTCCAAGGAAGCCGCCAAGATATTCAAATACGATCATCTGCCATGGCACTTGATCTTTTACGCAGAGAACTATTGAATCGGAACCTTTAAGTTCACATACCAAGTAGACTAATAGAATGGATTCTTTTCATATAATTTCATGGGTAGTCCTATCTTTTTTTATAGGATCGGTTCCCTTTGGCTTTCTATTTGTGTTATTAAAAGGTAAAGGCGACATTCGTAATTTTGGAAGTGGCAATATCGGAGCGACGAACGTTGCACGAGCTGGTGGATCTAGGCTTGGCATCGCCACTCTTGTATGCGATTTAGGGAAGGGCGCTCTCGCTGTGTACCTCGTTCAGTTATGGGGATTACCAGACCTGATTTTTGCGGCAGCATTCAGTTCGGTTTTGGGGCACATTTTTACCCCCTGGCTCAAATTTGAGGGTGGCAAGGGCGTTGCTACTCTTTGCGGATCCTTAGCGGTTGCTTCTCCCAAGCTTCTATTTTTGGTATTACTCATTTTTATAGGCTGTTTTTTAAGTACCCGCATTGTTAGTCTTGCAAGTATCGCAGCGACTCTGTCGCTGCCGCTATTCTCACTCATATTTTGGAATCTCACTGATACTAATTTCTGGTTGATTACTTTACTAAGCACCATCGTCGTTTTGAAACACAGAACTAACATCACTAGGCTACTAAATAATGAAGAGCCAACCTTTCATTTCTGAATATTAATAAGGCATAATTTATGGCTTTTGAAAAAATTGGTATCATCGGAGCCGGCAATTGGGGTGTTGCTCTCGGTATTGCTTTTGCTCATAACGGCCATAAAGTTACCGTTTGGACAAGGTCGAACGAAAATGCTCATCTTATGAATAATACTCGTACGCATAGTTTGATAGCTCCAATGAAATTTCCTGAAAACGTATCATTCTCAACCTCAGCTGACGAGACTATGGACTCTTCCATCATTTTGTCAGCGCTTCCTTCCCAAGCAACTCTGCAGGTATGGGAAGAGAATTTTATTCCTCATCTCAAGGGCCAAATATTAATTCATTCCTCTAAGGGTCTGCTCCCTGATGGAAACCCATTCATCGCCGAGCGATTAACTATAATGACCCAAAAGCCTTGGTCATTCTTGACGGGGCCATCGTTTGCCGACGAAGTTGCTCGCCAATTACCCGCCGCAATGGTTTTAGCTGTACCTTCACTGACCGATGAATATTCCAATCTTAGGAATACCTTAAGTTCCGAGTATCTTCGAATTTATATGTCCGATGATTTGATCGGAACACAATTATGTTCTGCTGTAAAAAATATTCTCGCCATTGCTTCGGGAGTTCTTGACGAACTCGGATTAGGTCATAACGCGAGGGCGGCCTTGATGACACGAGGTCTTGCTGAGATGACCCGTTTAGTTATACATGCGGGTGGTAGGCAAGAAACGGCGTATGGCCTAGCTGGTATGGGTGATTTACTTTTGACCTCAACGGGTCCCCAAAGTCGTAATCGCAAATTAGGAAGAGAATTAGTGAGATCTGGAAGTTTAGATAAAGCTCAAAAAACTTTAAATGGTGAAGTTGCCGAAGGGCAATACGCAACCGAAATTGCTATAAAGTTAGCAGCCTCCTGCGATATCGATATGCCAATTACACAAGCGGTACACCAACTACTTGCAGGGTTTAAACCCGAAGAGGTCATTAGGACTCTTCTGGCTCGTCCCGCAGGGTTAGAGTATTAGCAGTGGCGAATAGAGCAGCTTGGCTCATTAGAGACCACGGAGCAATCGGAACACCGCAACTTGAGGAGTTGCCGCTCAAGCCTCTATCCAATGGGTATGTTCGGATTGCCATGAGAAGCATGGGCTTAAATCACTTAGATTTATGGACTACTCAGGGTTTGACAGGCATAAAGTTGCCTTTGCCCATCATACCTGGATCAGATGGATCAGGGGTTATTGCAGAAATATTTTCTGATCAACTCATGCCTTTTGGATTAGCCCTTGGTTCAAGTGTCATGATTGCCCCGGGCCTAAGTTGTGGTCTATGTTCTGCATGCCACGCAGGTAATGACATGCTTTGCAAATCATACAAAGTAATGGGCCATATGACAAACGGTACGGCAACAAATGTAGTTGATGTACCCATTGAGAATATGTTACCTATACCTGCTGGTTGGACATTCGATGAAGCTGCGGCATTTCCACTGGTCTTTTTAACCGCGTGGGAAATGCTCGTTGAAAAAGCACAATTGCTTTACGGTGAGACTGTTTTAATTTGGGGTGGGGGTAGCGGAGTAGGGACGGCGGCTATACAACTTGTCAAAATGCTAGGTGGAAAATCTATTGTAGTTGTTAGAGATGATCTTAAGGCTGTCAAGTGTTGGGATCTTGGGGCAACTCATGTGCTTAACCAAAATCGTGACAATATTCCTGAGCGAATTAAAGATCTCACCGGCAATAACGGTGTTGATATTGTTTTTGAACATACAGGACCTGCTACTTGGGCAACGAGTATGATGGCTTGTCGACGAGGAGGAAGAATCGTAACTTGTGGTAGCACCACGGGTCCCGATATTTCTTTAAATTTAAGATCTTTATTTGCAAGACAAATTACTATCCATGGATCCTATATGGGTAAGCGTTCAAATTTCTTTAAATTACTCACTTGTTTAGAATCAAATGGCACTAATCAACCTTTTCGGCCTATTGTAGATAAGATTTTCGATTTCAAGGATTATCCTGCTGCCCAAGTCTATCTCCATACAGGCCAACACTTTGGAAAGGTTATTTGTAGAGTAACGAATCCCACTGTGATTAACTATTAAAAGTACATCTCCAAAGGTAACCATGAAAATTCTTATTTTAGGAGTGAATGGGTTCATTGGATCACATATCACTCAAAGAATTTTGGATACAACAGATTGGGAAGTTTATGGTATGGATTTAGGTACTACTAAGATAACGGAATATTTAGATCACCCAAGATTTCACTTTTCTCAGGGTGATATTACAATTTCTAGAGAGTGGATTGAACTGCATGTAAAAAAGTGTGACATTGTCCTTCCTTTAGTAGCCATTGCAACGCCAGCAACATATGTCAAAAATCCTCTGCGAGTATTCGAGCTCGATTTTGAGGAAAATCTTAAAATCGTCCGTCACTGCGTTAAGTATAAAAAAAGAATTGTTTTTCCATCCACTAGCGAAGTCTATGGTATGTGCCCCGACGGTGAGTTCGACGAGGATAAGAGCCCTTTAGTCACTGGACCTATTGCTATGGATCGATGGATTTACAGCACTTCAAAACAACTTCTAGACCGTATTATTTGGGCTTATGGGTGGCAGCAAAATCTAAGATTCACTCTTTTTCGCCCCTTTAATTTTATGGGACCCAAACTCGATAGTCTTCATGCGGCGAAAGAAGGTAGTTCAAGACTGGTGACACAGTTTATTTGGAATCTGATCAACGCAGAGCCTCTTAAACTTGTCGATGGAGGTTCACAGCGTCGTTGCTTTATTGATGTCGATGATGCTATGGATGGCTTAATGATGATTTTGGAAAACAAGGATAATAGATCAGACGGACAAATATTTAATATCGGAAACCCGCATAATGATTTCACTGTCAAAGAGATTGCCGAAAAATTAAGGGCTATTTGGGCTGACCATCCCAAACGTAAAATTCTTGGAGTCTCACTAAGCGAGATTCAAGTATCCAGTAGCGCGGATTTTTACGGGAAGGGGTATCAGGATGTACTCACTCGTACCCCAAGTATAAAAAAAATCCAACAAACCTTCGGTTTTAAACCCACCATTGGCATTGATGAGAGCCTAAGAAAAAGTTTTGAACACTTTCTCATTGAATATGACACGATGGGGCGTGACATTGATAACTAGGAAGTTGAATGTAGTAAGATTTCGGTACCTAGATATTTTTATTTGGGCATGCACATCCCTCTTGGCATTAAGTATTAGACCTCTCTGGGAACCAGATGAGGCTCGATATGCTGAAATAGCTAGAGAGATGGTATCTACCGGAGATTGGATTGTTCCGCACCTCAACGGTGTTCTATACTTCGAAAAACCGCCACTCCAATATTGGCTTTCGGCTATTCCAATTCAAATATTTGGACCTACAGATTGGGCGCCACGAGTCCCTTTGGTCATTGCCATAGGACTTTGTGTTTGGGCGAGCCGTAAAATCACTCGATTACTCAATCCATCTTCCTTGGGTTGGCCTATGCTGGCACTGCTAACTTCTCTCATGGGTTTTACCATGAGTCAGATTCTTACCTTAGATGGCCTTTTTACATCTTTTCTAATGATGGCACTTGCTTTGTTTTTAGAATCTGAGATTTCTGAAAACATACAGCCTCGATTTAAGATTATGGGCGTATGGCTTTTCTTGGGTCTTGCATTTTTGACCAAGGGGCCTGCAGCATTGGTTTTATTCATGGGTATGTTGGTCGTCTATGGCTTAATATATCTCGGAGGACTCGATTCTTTGCGATTAGTGAATAAATTAATTCGATGGGATGGCATTCTCCTTTTTATCATTGTAGTTTTCCCCTGGTTTTGGAAAATTAACCAGTTGCACCCTGGACATTCCTATTTTTTCTTTATTTATGAAAACATCATTAGATATAGCACTAATGAACATGCCCGCCAAGGAAGTGATATATGGATCCTTGATAAATCTTATTTCATCCTTTTCCTTTTAGCTGGTCTAATACCATGGACACGTTTTACCCTTGTTGGGCTTTGGGAAATGCGATCGATTTTATTGAATCGAGAATTCAAATCTCATAACGATTCAAATCATATTAGACGATTACTATTTATATTCTCTTTTTGGATTCTTGCCTTCTTCTCTTTTAGTGGGTCAAAACTTGCACCGTATATTTATCCGGTTCTATTACCATTACTAATTCTTGTGACCACCCATGAATCCTCGGATTCTGTGCCTCAAAAGCAAACTTTCATTGGCACTGAGCTCATTATCTTAGGGCTCTTGCTTTTAATTTACCTCTGTCTAAAACTTTCACATGTACCGTCATTTTATTTAGTTTTTACCCTTCTTCTAACCTTCGTTTTCGTTGGCTCTTTCTTTTGGATTGCCCGTCGCCCGAGTACAAATACACTAGCTGTTATGTTGCTCTTACCAATGGTAAGTCTTTTGTTCTCCCTTCATCTACTTTCGAACTATATTGCTCCCCAATCTGTTAAACAATGGGTAGTTAGTTCTCCCAAGGAAACTGAATGGTTATCTCTTGGCACCTACTTTCAAGGGATTACCTACTATTCACAAAAACCCTGCAGAGTGATTGCCGGAACGGGTGAATTGCGATTCGGTAAAAATAAATTACCTATTAACAAGGCCGCCCTTCAGTTCTATGAAGATCTTGATCAACTTCAGAAGGCTCTAGAGGACACTCAGCGTTCAAATCCAGGAGTACCCATCAGGATGATCGCTAAGGCTAAGATATGGAGACTGGTACCTCAAGAATTAAGAGAGCGATGGATGATTATTGACGAAAGTCGCGGTATTAATTTATTGCTTGCGCCTTTGGATTCTACTAACCCCGTTTTACCAAGGTGAAAATAAATTCCTATGAATACAATATTTAATAATCAACCATTTGACTCTAATCGCTTCAAGTACCTCAATACATTCATACACATCTATGTTGTCATATTATTGGTTTCTAATCTTGTTGGTCAAAAGATCACGAATTTTGGATCTTTTACGCTCATGGGGCATGTATTCGATATTCAATTTAGTGGCGCACAACTCCTTTTCCCCATCACTTATATTTTTGGGGACATTTTCACAGAAGTGTACGGTTACGGCGCCTCACGAAGGGCTATTTGGATTGCCTTCTTTGCCTCGGCCCTAATGGCTACCATGTGTGCCTTCATGGTTTGGCTTCCTTTTGATCCTGCATGGAAGAATCAATTAGCTTTCGAGGCTGTCTTGGGACAGGTACCTCGTATGGTCATTTTTAGTCTGATTGCATTTTGGTCCGGCGAATTTGTCAATTCATATGTATTAGCCAAAATGAAAATCATGACCAAAGGTAAAATGCTTTGGACCCGAACGATTGGTAGTACCGTTGTTGGTCAACTCGTAGACTCAGTGATAATCAATTTTGGTTTTCATGCAGGTCAACTCCCTATGAATATCATTATTAACTTGATCATTTCAGGCTATATAGCCAAGGTTATTTATGAAACACTGATGACGCCTGTTACATATGCAACGGTTAACTACCTCAAAAAAGCCGAGACAGTAGACGCTTTTGATCATGAAACCAATTTTAATCCCTTTCTAACAAAGAAAAAATAAATGGAATCATACAAGTACCTACCAGGGGAAAAATTAGGTCAATGGATCAGATCTCATCGTTGGCCCATTTTCTTCTCTATCTTGTACCTAACTCTTATCCCCCTAAGAGATTTTTGGTCTCCTGATGAACCAGACTTTGCACAGGCTGTTAGGGAGATGATTGCTCGTAATGAGTGGGTATTTCCTTATTTCAATGGGCTTATCTATACCGAAAAACCCATTCTCTTTTATTGGTTTATGAAGGTATCTAATTGGTTTGCGCAAGTTATCAATGGGAACTCTGTTGAGATTCATTTTTTAACCCCATGGGCTCTTAGACTTCCCTCTGTGCTCAGCAGTATTTTGTTTTTCTTCTTTTTAAAACGGTGGACCCAACGTTTTCTGAGTGAACAACTATCGCATCGTACGGTTATGATTCTAGGGGTTTTCCCTCTATGGATATGGCAAGCCCAGTTTATTCAAATTGATATGCTTTTTGCTGTACTTCTTGCGACAAGTTGGATGTATTGGATCGGAGGTTATCTTCTCGAAAATGGTCTCGCCTCTTATCAAAAAGATAATGAAACGCCTTTTATGTATCGGCGCTTCGTCATCTTTTTAGCCCTTGCGACTCTTACGAAGGGTCCTCTAGCAGCAGTCATGACAATGGCTATATTGGCGCTCTTCTTGTTCACTCAGAGGGGTAATTATCAACTTAAAGAATTCCACGTCCTTAAACTGCTGACGTTATTTCTAGTCATTGTGCTTCCTTGGTATTGTGTCGCCATCTATCAAGCAGGACTTTCTTATGGCTATTATTTGATCATTTATCAAAATATAGAACGTGCTTTACGAGCTTGGGACCACATACAGCCATGGTGGAAATATTTTGAATATACTCTAGGAGATCTTTTCCCTTGGTCGATCTTATTGATTCCTAGCTTCTTCACTATCTACAAGAACAAGGAAAATCGAAATCCATTAATGATATTTATTGCTCTTTGTATCATTGTACCTTTTGGCATTTTGTCAATCTCCCAGAGCAAGCAGGGTAAGTATTTATTAATGAGTTTCCCCTTTGCTGCACTTATTGTTGCAGGCTTTCTGGGAGAAGTTGCCTCAAAAACCCACAAGTCATTGAAATGGCTAATTCATATTGCATTTGTTATTGCTCCTTTCATTCTCTTTATAGCATTTCTTACTCTAGTACTTCATATACATGGGGTCATTCCGATGCCTCACCTTATTTCTGGGTACTACGAGCCAGCATCATACACGCTTATTCACGCTCTACTATTGATTACTTCGTTAGGTACTTTTGCTGTAGTTTATCGACTGATGACGAAGGACTTCCTTGCAGCATCAAAAGAACTATGCGTAACCTTAAGTCTTATATTTGTAACCGCAGCGCATTTAGGCTTCCCTATACTTGAGCCTATAAAGAACTTTAAAAAATGGGGCAATGAAACAAGACCTTTGATAAAGGGACGGGCTACTTACTTTTGGAGAACAGTTAGAGGTGGGGCCCTTTTATACAATGAGCAATCTATGCCCGAAATCCATAGCTATGACCGGGCCTTAAAGATCGGACAAGGAGACTTCCTGGTAGCTATGGCCAGTGATTGGACCGCAATAAAAGATAATTCCGAAGGATCAAACCTTTATGATGCTTTTTATATTATCAAGCGAGTTCCGGCAGGGTCAGATAATCTCCTCCTCTTGGAACGAAAATAGAATAAGGGTAGTCTCTTTCTAGGAGTATACAAATGGATGCAGCTCGAGCAATACCATGGATTATCACATCCGTAACTCTCAATGCCTTTGCCCAAGTTTTTCTAAAGCGTGGACTTGGACATAGCTCAATTGACACTTTTTCTTCGTTTATTCCATTGTTGAGTATCTCTTGGGTTTGGGCTGGTTTAATCTGCTACGGAGTCAGCTTGCTTGTATGGCTTAAATCCCTATCGCTTGTTCCAGTTAGCTTTGCATATCCATTTCTAGCCTTAGGATTCTTACTGAACGGCCTCTTTGCTTATTTTTTCTTGTCTGAAACAATTACAATGGTTCGTTGGGTTGCTTTGATCGTCATTAGTTTAGGGATTTTATTACACGGTTTGTCCCATTAATTCTTTAAATCATTCTTTTGACTCCATTTCCTTTAAGATAGACTTGAATACTTATGCTCAGTAGGAGTTATTGTTATGAAAGCACCAGTGCGGGTTGCCATTACGGGAGCAGCGGGACAGATCGGATATAGTCTTCTATTTCGTATTGCATCAGGAGCAATGCTCGGGCCAGATCAGCCCATTATTCTCCAGCTTCTCGAGATAACACCCGCGCTAAAGGCTCTTCAAGGTGTAGTAATGGAACTCCAAGATGGAGCCTTTCCTCTCTTAGCTGGAATTGAGATTAGCGACAATCCACTTGAAGCCTTTCGGGATACTCAATATGCACTTCTTGTGGGTGCAATGCCTCGAAAAGCTGGAATGGAACGCGGTGATCTCTTGAGTGCGAATGGTGGTATTTTCAAACCACAAGGATTTGCTTTAAGCGAAGTTGCCGACCGCAAGGTCAAAGTTTTAGTTGTAGGTAATCCGGCCAATACGAATGCACTTATTGCTCTAAAAAATGCTCCTAATCTGAACCCAAATCAGTTTCATGCCATGATGCGCTTGGACCATAATCGCGCTGTGGCCCAACTCGCCAATCATCTAAAAGTCGAAGTTACGCATATTACTCAAATGACCGTTTGGGGTAATCATAGCTCCACGCAGTTTCCAGACTTATTTAATTGTCATGTTAACGGTAAATCCGCCATCGATCTAATCAAAGAACCCATGTGGTACGAGGACTATTTCTTACCAACAGTTGCTAAAAGAGGGGCAGCAATTATTGAATCTAGAGGACTTTCTAGCGCCGCCTCAGCTGCGAATGCTGCGATTGATCATATGCGCGATTGGGCACTAGGAACAAAAAATGGAAGTGTATCAATGGCTGTATATTCGGACGGTAGTTATGGGATCCCCTCTGACTTAATGTTTGGGTTTCCTTGTGAGTCCATAAACTCACAAGTGATAATTGTTCAAGGCTTCGGAATTAACGAGTTTGCCGAAGGTCGCATTAAGATAACAACGGATGAGTTGATCGAGGAAAGGGACACTATTCTTTCTCTAGGCCTACTTTAAGAAAACTCAGAAGGATTAAAAAAGCCCCGACTGGGGCTTTTTTAATATCCGTTGTATTGGGGAGAATTAACTGCATCCTGTCGTAGCACCACAAGTTTGACACTTCAAACAGGCCCCATTACGTACGAGAGTCAAATGACCACATTCCGGACACGGATCGCCCGTGTAGCCTTTCTCTTTTGCGATTTGGGCGGGTGAGAGTTGCTGTTTTGAGGTAGGACTTGAGGCAACCGCTACCAATTGCGGCTGCACGATCTGGATGACAGGGGAAGTTGCCGAAGTGGTTTCCGGATTACCCTTGTCGAATGGCAGGGGTGTTCCATGAACTAATTCCTTAGTGACAGTAGAGAAGGGAGTTTGGCTCTCTGCTCTGACGTGAGATTCAGAGGTCAAAGTTTCTTCATCTACGTGAGCCAGGTCATGGCGACCAAGATATGTAATAGCTAACTCTCTGAAGATGAAATCGATTAGCGATGTTGTTATTTTAATCTTTTCACTACCCATTACCATGCCATTTGGCTCGAAGCGTGTGAATAGGAAAGCCTCGCAGAATTCTTCCAAGGGTACTCCATGTTGGAGTCCCATACTTACCGAGATTGCAAAACAATTCAGGAGACTTCTGAATGCAGCACCCTCTTTATGGATATCTAAAAAGATCTCTCCCAAAGCTCCATCTTCATACTCACCGGTTCGCAGATATAGCTTAGTTCCGCCAATCGTGACACCTTGCGTGTAGCCACCTCGTCGGCTGGGGAGTCTTCTTTGATAAGTACGAACTACCTGTTGGGCCAGGGCGTGAGCCAAGAGAGGAGTTTTTTCTGTATTGGTCATTTGGGGCTCAGCCATAGATTCGAGACCGTCTAGTAAGTCCAAGTTAGTTGCCATGGCTTGACTCATTTTGGAGCCGTCTCGATAGAGCGCGACTGCCTTGAGCATTAATTTCCATGAGTCTTCGTAAATTTTAGCTACATCCTCGACAGAGGATTCAGCTGGAAGATTGATGGTTTTGCTAATGGCACCACTAAGGAATGGTTGCGCTGCCCCCATCATATGAAGATGCCCTTCGGGAGCGATGTAACGTTTTCCAGTACGACCACAGCGATTTGCACAATCAAAAATAGACAAGTGTTCATCACGTAAATGCGGTGCACCTTCTACTGTCATAGTGCCCGAAAGAGCTTGAAGGAATGTATCGATACGTTCTTGAGAAAAGTGTTTTTTGAGACGCTCTAAATCCACGACAAAAGAGGGATCGAAAGCAGATTTGAGCTGATCTTCAAGTCGAATAATTTCATCTTCAGACCAACCGTTTCCAAGCATATTAGATTTTGTGATTCCGGGAGTCTCATCTGTGATATTCAACCAGCCAACGACATATCGCTCGATTTCTTTGATCTCGGAAGGGGAATACCCTAAGCGGGCCAAGGCTTCCGGTATAGCGGTATTAACAAGTTTGAAGTATCCACCACCTGCCAGTTTTTTGAACTTAACAAGGGCAAAATCGGGCTCGACACCTGTCGTGTCACAATCCATTAAAAGACCAATAGTACCAGTAGGCGCTAGAACGGTTACCTGAGCGTTGCGGTACCCGTACTTCTCGCCAAGCTCTAAGGCTTTGTCCCAACTTTCACGAGATGACTCTACGATGCGTTTTGGGACACCTTTTCCATTGAGTCCTTGGGGTTTAACTGCGAGTGACTCATATTCATGCTCAGGAGCATTGTAGGCAGCTCTTCGATGGTTACGAATGACACGCAGCATGTTTTCGGAGTTTTTTGAGTACTTAGGAAAGGGACCTAGTTCTGAGGCCATTTCTGCCGATGTCGCATAAGCATCACCGGTAAGAATAGCGGTGAGAGATCCGCACCACTGGGTGCCTTCTGCAGAGCCATAAGGAATGCCCATACGCATCAACATTGATCCTAAGTTTGCATACCCAAGCCCAAGGGTTCTGAAGTCGTATGAAAGCTCTGCAATTGAATCACTAGGAAATTGAGCCATGAGAACGGAAATTTCTAAAACGATTGTCCAAAGTCTGATGCCATGACGGTAGCCCTCTAGATCGAAACCTCCATCATCAGTTAGGAACGTGCACAAATTTAGTGAAGCTAAATTACACGCCGTATCGTCTAAAAACATGTATTCAGAACAAGGATTACTAGCGTTAATGCGTCCATCCAGCGGACACGTATGCCAATCATTAATTGTTGTATCGAATTGGATCCCAGGATCAGCACAAGCCCAGGCAGCACGGTTAACCTTCTTCCATAAGTCTCTGGCTCTAAGGCTCTTATGAACTTTTCCATCTACTCGACGCTTTAGATCCCAATCTCCGTCTACTTCAAGAGCTCTCATAAAGGAATCTGGAATACGAATTGAGTTGTTGGAGTTCATTCCGGAGACACTCATGTAGCCTTCGCCGTCCCAGCTTGTATCGTATTGATTGATATTTCGATCAAAATCCTTCAAATCAAGACGACCTAGACATTGAGAAAGAAACGCAGCAGGTACTCCTTCTTTTTTGGACGTAGCTAAGGCTTTTGCAAGGGCTTGATTTGTCTTAGGGTTCGAATCTTCTGTGGTTGAAGTTTCAACAGAAATACAAAGATTATCCCAAGCTCTTTTACACAAATTGCTACCTGCAGCCAACATGGCAACTTTTTGCTCTTCAATAACTTTCCAATCAACGAAGGTTTCAATATCCGGATGGTCCAAATCTAGACAAACCATTTTGGCGGCTCGTCTTGTTGTTCCCCCGCTTTTGATGGCCCCGGCAGCCCTATCGCCTACTGCGAGAAAACTCATAATGCCAGATGATCTACCGCCGCCACTGAGAGGTTCTTCGGATCCTCGAACTTTAGAAAAGTTTGATCCCGTGCCTGAGCCATATTTGAAAATTCGCGCTTCACGAGTCCAGAGATCCATAATGCCACCAGGATTTACTAGATCATCTGAAACACTCTGAATAAAGCAAGCATGGGGTTGTGGTCGTTCGTAAGCGTTGAGGGATTTTTTTAACTTTCCTGTTTTAGAATCCACATAGGAGTGGCCTTGAGCTGGTCCTTCTATACCGTATGCAAAATGAAGGCCTGTGTTGAACCATTGAGGAGAATTTGGAGCACACATTTGCTTGGCCAACATATAAACCAATTCATCATAAAAGGCTTGTGCATCCTGGGCCGAATTGAAATAGCCATGGGTTTCCCCCCAGTGTCTCCAGCAACCTGCGAGTCGATGAAAAACTTGTCTGGAATCTGTCTCGCCACCATTTTGCGTATTGATTCCTTTTCTTCGAAAATATTTCTGGGCCAAGATATCAACAGCGACTTGAGACCAAAAATCCGGAACAAGAACATCTTTAGCTTCGAACACGATGGTTCCATCAAGTTTGGATATACGACTTACTCGAGGAACAAAATTAATGCCGCTCAGTGCGTCTTGGCCTTCGATGGTGAAGTGTCGTGTTATTTTCATGTGATTGGTCCCTAATGTGTAAGTGTTGCGAGTGATTGATCAGAAGATTTTAATTAAGTCGTTGCGTGGCTTCAGGGTCTATACCGAAGGTCTACCGCTAGGGGTGGGGTCGGCTTAGTAGAATCACCCCTATAAGTAGTGCCGTCAAGGGTTTATCTTTAGGACTTTTCATTTTTTTGGTCCCGTTTTTGAACCCATACAGGTGCTACCTAAAAAGGGCATACATAAGGCCTAATTATTCTTTATTTCCATTTAGCGAGGTCTAAAGATCTTTTACGTGAGGAGTTATTAATGTCGACTACACACTCTGTAAAATGGGCATATAGAACAAATTTCACGGTTAAGCTTTTGGGGGCAATTTCCATCAATCCCCATATGAGCAAGGGGGTAATCAAATCTCAAGGGGTCTATGGGATCTATGTTTTTGAGAGCCTCGGTGATTCTTAGAGCTAAGTCATGATTGATAACCTTTTGACTATGGATTCCTAGATAACCAGTTATTCGAGCTACGTGAACGTCCACAGGTATGATCAGATTTTGCGTAGGGTATTTTTTCCATATTCCAAGATCGGGCCAAGAGGATCGGACAAACCAACGGATCATCATTCGCCATCGTTTTGCTGTAGAGCCATTCATCGGATTAGGAAGATTGAAGCGGAGCCCATATGACATGGGGAGAGTTTCTCTTAAGCCTTCAATTAATAAACCTAGTTGATCTTCTGAGCTATTTTTTTTGTTTGGGAGAAGTCGCCGTTCTAGACCTCCAGATTCCGCTATCCTAACCCAAGCTTTAATCCAGTGAATCATGTCATCTAGTTTGTGGAATCTCCACTTCCAATGTTGAATAGATGCTCTGTAATCCTTCGCCCAATAGGCTTCGGAGGCGCCGAGCACTATATTTGAGGGCCTATCCCCTAAGGGTCCGATCAACTGTTCAATTGCTTTATGAATTCCAGTAACACGGCCGTATGCAAGATGACTAGCGATCCAACCTATTAATTCTTTATCTTGATTAGACTTATATTGTTTAGGGAAGATGATAGGATCTCGTGATATATCCTTGTCTTGCATAACTCGATTTTCTAATTCGTAAAGGGCTGAACCAAGAGTGTCCATCGATCTATGACGATGAATTAACATAAATTGGCCCCAAGATAATTACTTAATAAAACAGGAGTATGTATTTATAGTGATATCGATGATTAACTTCGTGGTGTGTAAAATTTATTTACATATTCAATTAGGTTGGTGATCTATCATTGCCCCCTCATTTCTATAAAAGATTTGTCACTTCAATAATTAACGACAAGTTTATCCGTCGCCTTTTAATGATAGGCAGGATGGTGATGTATGAAAACCCTCATTCTTATAGGTCAAAAAATTCATTCTGTTTGTCTCATTGGGATTGATAAAGAGCCTTTACCAAAAAAAACGGGCGTGAAAACGCCATCAAATTTAGAAGCTAATTTTTGATGACACTGGTTGCAGCTGTTCATGGCATCTTTAGAATCTTGTGCTTTCCAAATTAACTTTCCATCTTTATCAAATGTTGCCCATTCCCAAACATTATTTTTTTTGTACTGAGCGCTATACCCAATAATTTCACCATTCGCAGTAGTTGTTCTTTTGATGAACTCAGTGCCCTCAGGCCAAGGTGAAAAATTATTTTTCTGAAGGGCTTGATTGGCAATTGGATTCATAAAAGTTTCTTGGTATCCATTCTTGTGGGGACCCGCAAAACTTAGTGAAGGGGGAAGGGATGATACCCATGAAGGCTCCCTTAGGTCGTCAAAGCCAATCGATTCCGTAGCATTTGTTAAAGGTTTTGAGACGGGTCGACATGCAAGTATGTTCAACGAAATTAAGAGTAATGTTAGTTTGCATAGAGGCACATTCCAATATCTAAATCTCACTTTAATTTTGCTCCTGCTCTTTAAGATTAATCCTACTCAAATGATCATTTTGATGTTATTTTTTAGTATTACGCAATATGTTGGAGTTATATCTTAATGACCATTAATCAATTATCGAATCTGGCCAAACTCTTGGAAGACGCATCCAAACCTAATTCCCAATCACGAGAAGCCAAGCAACCCCAACAATCGGTAAAACCTTCCCCTCCCAAAGCCCCTAAAAAGTCTCAAATCGTTAAAGATGAAGAGCAGCAAGCTTCCTTGAAGGCTGAAAAAAAGACTAATAAATATTTAAAACGCGTTACTTCACCAGCAGGCTCTCTATTAAATAAGCCCTCCGCAAGCCCAACAAATATTGCACAAGTTCATAAAATCACCAAGTTGGTCCCTAAGGCAGTGGGCACTTCGCTCATTCAGGCTTTAGCAAAAGGCGTTATTAAAAATGAATCAACCAATGAAGATGAATCTAAAGAACCTTGGCAATCAAAATTTACAGGTAAACAGTATTAATGTTTCGTCTCAATTTCTGTAAGGATTGATTCTTGGAAATATTTACGACCTAGCCAAGTTGTAGAACACCTTTTAAATAGTCCTTGAGTCCTAAATTTTCCAAGAGTTTCAAGGCTAAAGTCGGCTAGGAGCGAACTTGGTTTCAACAGGTCATTATGTATTAATCTAGGAATATCCGTTTTAGCGTTGACTCGATAGGCACTTTCATCATTAGTCCAAAGGATGGATTGGGCAGGGTTAACCGTTTCTACAGAAAGATGATTCATTATCGTTCCAAATTTCCTCATGAGCCCATCGATCGCGCAGCCGCTTGCTTGATGGGCCATCGATTCTTCAGCTATCAAAATAACCTGATCAAAAAGGATTTTATAGGCAGGTGCATAAAGTTGACCTTTATGAGTCCAAGTTGCTAGGAGATGAGTGAGTGAATCCTCTAAGGATTGAATCTGATCTCGTTTGAGCGGAGAAGCGAGACCGACTACCCAGAGTTTGGATGAGTCCGGTAGGGATTCAAAAGTAGTATGAGCCATGACTTAATATTAAACCTATCTTCAAAAGAACTATCGATTCTTGATAAACTCTAATATCAATTGGAGACACTCAATGAGAAAAGCTTTATGGTCCATCTTGATCATGTTAATTGCTCAATCCTCAATTACAGCTCAGACTTCCGTCCTTAAACCTCAGGTTGTCTCGGCTAGTTGTGGAATATGTCAATTAGGAATGAAAGGGGACACCTGCGCCTTGGCGATTCGACTGCCAGATGGAAAACTTCTCTGGGTTTCTGGATTTTCAATCGACGAATTTGGCGATGCACATGCCACGGATGGATTTTGTCAAACGATCCGTAAAGCGAGGGTCAGTGGGACCATCTCAGGGGATCAATTGATCGCAAAAACATTTGTCCTCATCAAAGAAGTTCAATAACTTCTTGACGCTATCCATGTTACCTATTCGGTATTGAATTAATCCTGATAGATTTTAAGAAGCTAAAGTTACCATTTCCCACTTATGAACTTCTCGAAGAATATTTCTACAGAGTTCTACATGGAGTTGATGGCCGGCTCCATGGGCGATAATTTTACCCTCGAGAGAACAGCCGAGAAGAGCAAGATCTCCTATCAAATCTAAAATTTTGTGACGTACAGGTTCATCCAAGTATCTAAGGGATTGGTTGAGGGGACCATCATTGGTAAAAACAAGGGCATTATCTAAGCTACCACCTTTGGCTAATCCAAGCTTTTTCATGGCAAGAATATCACTCTCTAGGCAAAAGGTTCGTGCTGAACCAATTTCAGCCATATACGATTGTGGGTTAAGAGAAAAGTATTGACGTTGCTTACCAATAACGGATTGTTTAAATTGAATTGTATAGTCAATGATTAAGCCTGATGCAGGCTCTATTGAAATAGATTTATCTCCACGAACTATTTGGATTCGATCTTTAATCTTGATGGTTTTTTGAGGCATCTCGAGATTGATGATACCTGCATTCAATACGGCATCGACCCACTTCCTGGAACTTCCGTCTAGTATGGGTAGCTCTTGGATTAGCGCTGGAGACTCTAAGACAATATCTAGGTTAAAAATAGACAATCCTACAAGAGCAGAAAGTAAATGTTCAACGGTTTGAATCTCAATGCCTTTCGTCGAGAGAGTAGTCGCATATGAGGTCGACTGAACGCTAGAAATATGAATGGGAATTATGGTCGAACTTGCCGAATGTATAAATCGTAATCCACTGTTGCCGGTTGTTGGTTTGAGTAGAACAGAACATGGCATATTCGAATGCACACCTTTACCCTCAATTCGAATTGATCTATTCAGGGTGCGACTCTTGGCCGTGGCGAGAGAACTCATGATAATGAAATCATAGAGGCTTTTTTGTGACAGTGAATCACATGAATGTTACATACCTAGTCATGTTTTATGATTTGAGTATCCAACACCACACTGTGTGGGAACACTACCCCATTTTAAGTTAAGTCTGAGGGAGTAGTGATCTTTCGGTTGCTCGCAGGTGAGCTGATAATACGAACTGGAATTCCTGCTTTTTCGGCAGCTGATGAATCGTCGGTGATATCTGTATGGTGGATTTTGGCATGATTGAATGCTCGTTCCCAGATGGAGCGCTTGGCTATTTGAGGTGTTTGCGCTCGATAAAGCGTCTTACGATCCTCCGTCTCCGTAACCAGTGAATGAGAATTTACTCGTTTAACAGTATCGAATATTGGTTCAGCAAGAAGTACGACTTCATTCGGCATGATGGTTTCAAGTGCACTATTGATTTCATGTACCGGGGGGAACGGACGAACACCATCATGGATCAAAACTATGGGGTCATTTTCTGATGGTATACAGTTAAGACAATTAACAACTGATTCAAATCGAGTCGATCCGCCCTCAATCACCTCAAATTTAATAGGAGGTGCCCATGATTTAACTATGGCGATGTACTCCTTGGGGACAGCAACGATGATGGCTTCAAGCATGGGCATATCTGAATGAAGAAAAGCTAAAATAGTCGATTGCAGTATCGGTGTACCCTGCCATTTGAGGAATTGTTTAGGCACAGAAGTACCCATACGAACTCCTTTTCCCCCCGCTGGAATGATCAAGTAGTTTTTTACATTCATTTACGGATCACCTTTAGATTTAAGTATGAGAGAAATCGACCTATTGAACTATCGCTTCCTAGTTACATAAGGACTAATTCTCTCTAGTTGTAGTATTTTTTTGAGATTTGTTGCTAATAATTGTGCGGACTCACGGTCTTTAAATAATCCTATTCTTAGGCGATAAATCTTTTTAGATTGTAGATCGATAAATTCTTCGACGTAGGAACCTTCATGATACCTATCCACCATTCGTCGAAGTTGCTCGAGGTCTCTTTTACTCTCTGAAGCCATCAATTGGACGGTGAACGGGTTGGTCGCATCTAAAATTGACATTGCCTGAGGTCTTCCCGATGTATCGGTGGATAGAATACGTACTTTGGCTGTTCCTTTGCCACGCATGGCAAGGAGGGTAGCTGCCCGAAGGGATAAATCGATGATTCGGCCATCAACATAAGGTCCGCGATCATTTACGCGAACGATAACCGACAGATCATTTTCTAGATTTGTTACATTAAGGTATGTGCCCAAAGGCAGAATCTTGTGAGCACATGTCATTTGTTCAGGGTCGTAGATTTCTCCGTTAGCAGTTCGAAGTCCCGCAAATCCGTCCCCATCTCCGCCATACCAACTTGCAATCCCTACTTCGGTATAAGGGGACAATTCTTGCAGATCTGTTTTTTTAAAATTGTAGGAACCATTATCTGTGAAAACGCTTGAGCAAGATGTTATAAACCCTATTGTTGAAATTACAAAAAACTGATTAATAGCCCTATTCACTGGAGATCCCTAATTCTACGAACACCCCAACCATTTGAATAAGTTCGACGAGCTAAGTCAAGTGAAGTTTGAATTTCTAAAGCCTCTGAATAAGATGCGAAGTCCCCGAGGCTTATTTGAAAGGTCTTGGATCCTGGTGAAATAGGGACAATATGTAGTGAGAATTTATCCCCAAAGTCGCTTTTAATTTCACTTAGTAGCGATTCGTCCGCTTGAATATTAATAATAATTGTCCAGTGATCAGGCTCGCGAATTGTCTGATTGAAAATAGGAGGGGTGACATTGACTGAATCGGTGATTTCACTTTGATTGGGATAAAACTGATTCCATATGATGGCTAGAATGAAAGATCCAATTAAGGACCAAACAAAGGAGCGAGTAAAGGAGCGTGGTTGTTTGAAACTGTGTGTTTTTTTATCAGACTCTAGATCGATCTCTTCCTTAATCTCAATTTGATTTGTGAGTTTTAAGTAATCTATAAGCCCCCACAGTTCTTCAGGTTTGTTTACTCCTGATATGAGTTGAGAATATGTAATCCAATCGTGCGAAATGAGGATAGATTTCATAGACTCAAGATTTCCCACAAGAAGGTGCTTAAATTGATGCTGTAGTAATCGGATTTTGATCTTGGTAAACACCTTTTCTCTCATAGAACGTCGAAGAATAAAAGATGACAAGACAACTCGATCGATTTGGATATCGAGATCCCAACGCTCAGAAGCATGATTGACAGGTTCGAATTTCCAACTGATGCTCTCATCTTGAATCCATTGAACTAGAAGATGCTCGACCCATTCTTTCTGTAACTCCTGCAACTTCTGTTTAGGTAAAAAGCCTAGATTTTTTAGTGTCTGGATGAAACTTTCATTAGGAACTCTCTTGCTCAACGCGAAGCTCAGTTGAGGGGGAGGAAAGGCGTTAATTTTTTCTAAAAATGATTCGAAAAGTTCGTTCTCTGTGGAGCCTTTCACCGAAACGATTTGCCCTTGCTCTACAAAGATTAGTCTTGAAGGTGACGGCGCTGAGAACCATATCCCGTGTCGGTATTGGGGGTCTTTACGAATCAAAGGTTCAAAAAATCTCATTCTTTATTTAACAATCCACTTTTCAATTCTTAACTTACCAACTCGCACAAGATAGTGATCTCCAACAGCAAGTTTGATTTTGAACTTAGGGTCTGAGATTTTAATTCCATTGATGCTAATTGCACCTTGCTCAATAAGCCTTTCGGCGGACTTCTTAGAATCAACCAACCCTCTGCTTAGTAATAACCGGACTAGTGTATCTTCATTGACAGAGGAGACGATCGTATGTTCAGGAACTTCATCAGTTGATTTATTAGAAAAACGGTTAGTCCATCGTTCATGAGCCGCTTCGGCTTGTGATTCTGAGTGAAAACGAGCTACGATAGATCGAGCCAATTCTTTTTTAACCTCCATTGGGTGGGTAGTTTTTAAGACCTCGATCTCAGATGAGGTCTTTTTGGTTAGAAGAGGTATCCAGGTCCACATGGTCGCGTCACTGATGCTCATTGTTTTTGCAAACTGCGAATCTGCATCCTCAGTAAAGCCAATAGAGTTCCCAAGTGATTTCGACATCTTTTCTGTCCCATCAAGTCCTAGGAGCAGAGGAAGAGTTAATATCACTTGCGGAGACTGGCCTAGAGATTCCTGAAGATCCCGACCCCGCATGAGATTGAATAATTGATCGGTTCCTCCTATTTCGACGTCAGATTGGAGAACGACAGAATCGTAGGCCTGAACGATCGGGTAAAGGATCTCGTGAAGCGAAAGGGGGGATCCCTGTTCGAGACGATTTTGAAAGTCTTTACGCTCTAGAAGTTGAGCCACAGTAAATCGTGAGGCTAACTTAATCCAATCAGCACTAGTGAGCGTCTTCATCCATTCTTGATTAAACCTAAGCTGGATTTTATTGGGATCAAGAATCTTAAAGACTTGCGTTTTGTACGTTTCTGCATTTGTAATGATTTGCTCTTCTGTAAGCGGGGGTCTCGTGGCGCTCTTTCCGGTTGGATCACCTATCGAGGCTGTGAAATCACCGACGAGAAATATTACTTCATGACCAAGATCCTGAAAAGTCTTAAGTTTATTTAGTTGGACTAGGTGACCTAGGTGCAAGTCGGGTGAAGTAGGATCAAAACCTGCTTTAATCTTGAGCGGCCTAGAATTCTCTAATTTTAACTTAAGGTCGCGTTCGGTATTACAGGTCACGACCCCTTTTAAGATGTGACTGATTTGATCCGAAGTATTCATGCCCCTATATTACCTTTAGGAAGCACGACTAACCTCAATAATTTAAAGAATGTTACTGGCAATTTCGGCGAGATCGCTTCTTTCCCCTTTGACGAGTGTCACATGGCCTGCAATGGGTAGATTTCTGAATCGTTCTGCCAAATAGGTTAGGCCGTTGCTTGAGGCATCTACATAGGGATTATCGATTTGATTAGGGTCACCCGTGAAAATGACTTTTGTTCCATCGCCAGCTCTCGTGAGTATGGTCTTGACCTCGTGTGGCGTTAGATTCTGAGACTCATCAACAATCATGTACTGATTAGGTATGCTACGTCCTCGAATGTATGTAAGAGGTTCAATATTCATGTAGCCTGACTCTTCAAGTTGAGTAGCCGTCATCGTCGTCCGACGCCTTTGATCTACATTTGCAGCGGATATAAATTCAAGATTGTCATAGATGGGCTGCATAAATGGTTTTACTTTATCTCCGATATCTCCTGGCAAAAATCCAATATCTCGACCCATGGGAACAATGGGTCTCGAAACAAGTAATTTATTATATTTTTCGTCATCGACAACCTGCTGAAGCCCTGCAGCGATTGCTAGCAAAGTTTTACCTGTTCCCGCTTTACCAATAAGAGTAATAACTTGAACAGTTGAATCAAGCAGTAATTCCATAGCGAATTGTTGTTCACGATTTCTTGGCTTGATGCCCCAAGGCGGTACTTCTAATCTCTTTAAAGGTTTTAGAAGAGACTCTGGTCCAATTGATCTTGCCAATGCCATGTGGTTAGGATTAGCTTCATTCACTAAAGTGACAAATTCATTGGGGTAAAGAGATACCGAAGTATTGAGGGTTAAACCTCGATCATAAAGTTCATCAATCTGTTGGCTTGTTACGGTATGGATTGAAGATCCAGTGAAGAAATCATCAATTTCGACGCGATCCGTAGTGTAGTCCTCAGCAGCCATTCCAAGTGCATCAGCTTTAATTCGTAAGTTAGTATCTTTGGAGACTAGAATCGTTTTTTCCTTGCGTGTTCGTAGTAGATGAAGTGCGCAGGCAAGAATTTGATTATCTGCTTTATGTTTATCTGCACTAAGAATACCAATCTCTAAATCATGAATTTCAATATCAACTTTAAGAATACCCCCACTGTCTAGAGCTACCCCTTGATTCAAGGAGCCCCTTTCTCTCATCTGATCAAGAAGCCTTGAGACCGTTCGTGCGTTTCTACCTATTTCTGATTGATCCTTCTTGAAATTATCAACTTCTTCAATCACCACGATGGGTAATACAACTTCATGTTCTTGAAAATTCATTATAGAACTAGGGTCGTGAAGTAAAACATTGGTATCAAGGACGAAGACCTTCTTGCTGCTTGGTACCAAAGTAGGACTCCTAGGTCAACTCTTGAATTCTAGCGAATTCTAGGTTTATTTTTAATGACTTTTATCGTTCATTTGTTAGATTGGTATAACCATCAGGATAGTCATCCTTCACTTTATCCTTAGCCCCTTAGTTCCAATCGAGGTGTTCATGAGAAAAATGTCCCTATTAGTATTAGTCATCTCTTCGGTATTGATGGGTCAAATCAACCCTGTATATCCGAAGGCCACACGGTCCTCTTTTGTCGAGACTTACTTCGGTCAATCCGTTCCTGACCCTTATCGCTGGATGGAAGATACTCAATCTTCAGATCTTCAAACATGGATCGAAGAACAGAATAAGTTCTCAAATAATTTCTTCGCATCCGTCCCACAGAGAAATGCCATTAAAAAACGTCTATTAGCTCTCTCGAATTATGAAAAATATTCTCTACCCAGCCGAGTTAAGAATAAATACTTTTACTCTTACAATTCAGGATTGCAACCCTATGCTGTGTGGTATGTTGCTAATTCAATTAATGACAAAGGCACGGTACTTCTAGACCCTAGTACCTTCAGTAAAGATGCAACAGTTTCTTTAGGTGGAATGAGTATTTCTAGAAATGCGCAATATCTTGCTTACGCAACATCTGACGGAGGATCAGATTGGCGTACATGGTATGTTCGCGACATTGAAACCAAAAAAGACTTAACCGATAAAATCGAATGGTCTAAGTTTAGTGGGGCTACCTGGTCTCCTCAAAACGATGGATTTTACTATATTCGCTATGCCAAACCTTATGAAGATGTATCTCTCAAGGCTGTAAATCAGAGCCCAAAAATTTACTTCCATCGATTGAATACTTCCCAAACTGACGACATTTTGGTCTATGAACGTCCCGATCATCCTGGATGGGGTTTTTCGACAAGTATCACTGATGACGGAAGATACTTAATCATTTATCAATCCGAAGGGACTCAACGTTCTAATAGAGTATTCATCAAGGATTTAAAAAAATCAGATTCTAAAGTGACGCCCTTTCTTGACAAATTTGATGCTTCTTACAGTATTGTTGGAACTCTCAATGATACCTTTTTTGTCCTCACAAATAAATTAGCACCTCGAAATCGACTGGTAGCCATCACCTTGACCAACGCCGATCCTTCTAAATGGAAAACACTCATTGAGGAGGATCCCAAAGGGACTATCTTGCAAAATGTATCTTATATAAATGGACAGTTCGTTGCACAGGTTATGACCGATGCTCAAACTTCCCTCGATATTTATGATCCTAAGGGTCGCCTCGAATCAACAATCAAAATGCCTTCGTTAGGCTCAGTATCAGGAATGTCAGGTAATGCCTCGGACTCTGAGGGTTTTTATACCTTTTCATCCTTTAATCGTCCTGCGACTGGGTATCGGTACGATTTTAAGACTAAGGTTTCAACCCCATTCAGAACTCCCAAAACCGTATTCAATACCGATGATTTTTTAGTAAAACAAGTCTTTGTCAAATCCAAGGATGGAACTCAAGTTCCTATTTTCATATCGCACAAAAAGAACCTGAACATAAGTTCGGAAACTCCATTGCTCCTCTATGGCTATGGAGGTTTCAATAGTAGTCAAAGCCCCTCATTTTCAGTTCCTAATATGGCGTGGATGGAAATGGGTGGAATCTACGTTCTTGCCTGTATTCGTGGCGGCGGAGAGTACGGTCAATCTTGGTATGACCAGGGTAAACGACTCAATAAGCAAAACGTATACGACGACTTTATTGCTACCGCCGAATACCTTATTCGCGAAAAGTATACTTCCTCTCCTAAACTAGCGATTCGCGGTGGGAGCAATGGGGGTTTATTAGTTGGCGCCTGTATGACGCAGCGTCCAGAGCTTTTTGGAGCTTGCATACCTCAAGTTGGAGTCATGGACATGCTTCGATATCACAAATTCACAATCGGATGGGCATGGAAGAGTGATTACATGTCGAGCGAAACAGAAGAAGGTTTTATGAATCTAATGACCTATTCACCCCTCCACAATATTAAGGATGGAGTCAAATATCCTCCCACTTTAATTACTACGGGACAGCGCGACGACCGGGTCTTCCCAGCACATAGCTATAAGTTCGGTGCCCAACTTCAGCACAGCCAAGGGTCTAATAATCCTGTACTGATAAGAATTGAGACCCGTGCTGGTCATGGAGCCGGTAAATCTATGGATATGGCAATGGGTGAATACGCAGATATCTGGAGTTTTCTATTGAAAAGTCTTCGCATGGAACTATCCGAAGATTTCCCACAATAATGAAATAATAAATGGAGCCACCTGCCGGAATTGAACCGGCGACCTTCGGGTTACGAATCCGATGCTCTACCAACTGAGCTAAGGTGGCTTTATAGAATTCTAATTATCTCACACTCTCTGTTGAATAGATTTTATCCCTAGCAATCAAGGAAGGTATAAAAATTACAATGTTAATGACATTAATAAATCAATCTCAACGTGCTTTTGAATATTGGAGTTTATCGTCTAGATTGGTAAGAAAAAAACTTCTTGAAGATTGGGCATTAGAGTTAATTAATGAAGAAGATTCACTATCCAAGTTAATTATTGAGGAAGTAGGTAAGCCAATTACTTTAGCTCGCGCAGAGATTCAAAGATCTGTAACATTGATCCATAGTACGCTCGAGGCCTACGCATCATTTACCTCAGAGGATGTAGCACTTGACTTGTTGCCCGGTGGCGATAGCGCTCGCGGAAGTTTAAGATCTTACCCACTTGGAACAGTCTTACTCATTACTCCCTTTAACTTTCCAGTCAATTTGGCAGTACATAAACTGGCACCAGCCCTAGCTGCAGGTAATTCCATTTTATGGAAAGCATGTCCTCAAGCCCCCAGAACCTCATCTTTACTCCTCGAAACCATTAGACGCGCATTATCGAAGTCGGGTATTGATACTAATCTTGTTCAGATCATTGCTGGTGGTTCTCAAGAAACAGAGACCATTGCTCTTCATCAAAATATTAAAGCGGTCAGTTTTACTGGATCTGAACGTGTTGGTCATCATCTTAAAAAAATCTTATGGAATAAAAAGCTCACCCTCGAGCTTGGTGGGAATGCAGGCGTTGTTATTGATGAAGATATTGATGTTTTAGCTGTTGCTAGCCAACTCGCCATTTCGGCTAACTCATACTCCGGCCAGAGCTGTTGTAGTACTCAACGTATTTATATTCATCAAAAAGTTTATGAAAGCTTTACGAGCGCTCTTGTGAAGGAAGTTTCTAAACTGCCTGCAGGTGATCCAAACCTCCTCGAAACCTTGATAGGTCCTGTAATTGATGAAGAGAGTGCCAAACGAATTGAAGGTTGGATATCTGAAGCTGTAACGAATGGTGCAAAGCGTATCCTCGGGGGTCCAAGGGTAGGTTCTTTCTTACCTCCGCATGTTTTATCGGACGTCCCACCAACATCTAGCATTTGTACAGAGGAAGTTTTTGGTCCTGTGCTTATTGTGCAATCTGTATCAAGTTTTATTCAAGGACTTCAGCAAGCGCAAACTACACGATATGGCCTAAGATCGTCAGCCTATACTAACTCGATTGATAATTTATATTTGGCTGAAAAAATGTTGTGCGCAGGGGGAGTTATGATTAATCTCCCACCTACATATCGGGTTGATAGCGCTCCTTTCGGTGGAGTTGGCGCCTCGGGGGTAGGCATGGAAGGACCCAGATGGGCCCTCGACTTTTTCTCGGAAAAAAGATTGATAGCATATGCCCCTCCTCCTAAATCGTAAGATATACCAATGAAGAGATTACTTCTGAAGATAGTTTCTATTTGGTTAATGATAAAAATATTGCAATGGATTTCTTTCTTTTTTTTACCTGCAATCGTTAATCAATATTCAGATCGTACGGGTGCTTTATTTGTTCATCATGCTAAACAAATATTAAAAAGAGACTTGGAGTACCCGAGAAGTCTATATTTTTCTATTGAAGAGACAAATCTCAATGAGCAACAGCGAACATACTTAGCTTCAATTTCCAGGGAAATGGGATTGAATAATAAATCTTCCTACCCAATAGGCAGTTTGAATATTGTTATCATTGATACCCCCACGCCCGAGAGAAGTTATAACGGAAAAATTATGTGTCAGGTTTTCTTCGCTTATCAATTTTCAGAAAGTAAGGATTTTAAGCGCATGAAGGAGCTTGGTATTGTCACAAAAGATCCAGAGATCTTGAGTAATATTTCGCAATATAATCAGGTTACCTTAGAAAAAAGTTCTCTGGACTGGCGGGTTCAGGATAAAGATAATTTACTTCTCTCGGTGCCAGGAACTCCTAGTCGAAACCCACTAAGAGCTTTGATTACGTTCCTTTTACCGATTACTTTCTGGTGATTAAGTGTATGAACCCTTTTTTAGCACCACCCAAAAGTATTGGCTGGACTTTCTAATTTCTAGAGTTAACAAGAAGCCTAAAATAATATTTACTGATGGATCTGACTCAAGAATTATCGAAGCCAGTTATTTTCTTTTAAAAAAAACATCAATTCAACCAATTCTGATTGGCGATTCAGCTAAGATATACCATCAAGCGTACTCGCTAGGTAAAAGCTTGGATGGGGTAGAAATTTATTCGTTTTTAGAGCCCCAATACTCGTCAGAATGGTCGAATTTTTTATTATCTAATTCCAAGCTAACACTCTTAAAGGATTCGTTACTTGAGAATTCATTGGCATTCGGCTCTTTCCTTTTAAAAATAGGGGTGGGACAAGGTTTGATTGCAGGGGCCTCAGTATCAACGGGTGAGGTAATTAAGCGTTTACTGTCAATTGTTGGTGTAGATTCCCGAACTCCTCTTGTCACTAGTTCTTTTGTAATGATTCACCCAAATTCTGATTTCGCGTCTAATGGTTTAGCTATCTTTTCAGACTGCGGAGTTATTCCAGAGCCCACCGAAGAACAACTTTTTGAAATTACTCTCCGGGCACAACGCTTAATGATGGATCTTTTTAATATTTCCCCTCGAACGGCACTTTTATCCTTCAGTTCTTCGGGTAGTTCGACGCATCCAGCTGCACTTAAAATGAGACACTTGAAAGAGCGCCTAAAGGCTTATGATCCGGCAATGGAAATTGCAGGCGAGATACAGTTCGATGCCGCTGCAGATGCTCGCATCAGGCAACAAAAGGGACTTTCAGGGGATTTGCAGGATAATGCAAATGTATATATTTTCCCCAATCTAGATTCCGGCAATATAGGTTACAAGATCATGCAGCATACCTCCGGATCCCTAGCCCTAGGGCCGCTACTTCAAGGTTTTCCTGTTCGCGTCAGTGATCTTAGTCGAGGTTGTACCGTTGAGGATATCGTTCTCACATCTCTGGTTACTGCATGTCAGAGTTAAAACGTATTGCTATTTTTTTTAGTGGTCGCGGCGGTAGCGCCGAGAATTTAATTAAATCATCAAAATATCAAAAGATTTACACCGTGGATTTACTTATTTGTTCGGATGCTAATGCCCCTGGTATCGAGCGCCTATCTGATCACGGAATTCCAATTAGTGTTGTGCCTTGGGACCGCTCGAAAACTTCGCATGAACTATCCTCAGAGTGTTTTAGACTCTGCGACGAGGCGCTAATTGACGTAGTTTGCTTAGCCGGGTGGCTTAAACAATTGGTTCTACCTCCTAATTGGGGTAGTAAAGTCCTTAATATTCATCCCAGTTTGCTTCCTGATTATGGCGGTAAGGGGATGTATGGAATTAAAGTTCATCAATCCGTGATTGAGTGCGGCGAAAAAATTAGTGGCTGTACTGTTCATCTCATTGATAACGAATTAGATCGAGGAACAATACTCGGTCAGAGTAAAATAGAGGTTGCTAATAACGATACGCCGACTACACTTCAGGAAAAAATCTATAAACTAGAATTAGATCTCTACCCACAAGTACTCCTAAATTTTTTGTCAAACTAGATTATGTCCATTATTGACTCTCATTCTCCGGAAACAACAATAGCATTCGGCAATCGCTGTGCACAAAAATCTATTACTAGTTCATATAAGACCTGGCTTCTTAATGGTCCTCTTGGATCAGGAAAAACAACGTGGGTGCGGGGATTTCTTGAAGGCCTAGGAGGTGACCCAAATGATGTCGCTTCGCCGACCTATGCTATTTTACATAGGTATAATCTTCCTAATTCCATATGTTTGTATCATTTAGATCTCTATCGTCTTACCCCATCTGAAGTTATCGATTTGGGTTTACATGAATTAATTGGACCTGATGACTATTTGGTAGTGGAATGGCCTGATTTGGCCGGACCCATATGGCCAATGGAATCTATCCAGCTGCTATTTGAATACAGCCAGGATCGAAGATCTATAATCTATCCATCAACCCTTGAGTAAGATTCATATTGGATCTAATTAAAAATCTATGTATATTGAAGTTAAGTATTAAACCTAGGATTTATGAAACGAGATAAATATGGACTCGGTGAAGTCATTGCTTTAGATCGCAATTACTTTCCTATGCAAGAATTTACTCGCAGAAAAGCCATATGCGCTGTCGTGACCGGACGAGCCCACATTTTGAACCCATCTAATTTTGAGAAAAGTTTCTCTCTTAATGGAACCATTGAACTTATTGTCTTTCCTTTCGCTACAGCCTGCAACGAGAGTAAATTACTGATGGGAAGATTGGAGCGCCGTGTTTTGAAGCGTGACCGACATCTTTGTCAATACGAAGGATGTTCTAATAAAGCTACAACTGTTGATCACGTGATTCCATCTTGTCAGGGCGGTCAAACTTCGTGGCAGAATCTAGTTGGTTGTTGCCTCCCCTGTAACCAAAAAAAGGGAGGTAGAACACCCGATCAAGCATCAATGAAATTAAAAAATATCCCTAAGGGGCCTCGGGCTCATCTATTCGAGCGTTTTCAGCAACTCGTGAGTCGCTCCTCGGCGGCTTAGTCAAAACATAAGGTTAGACTCATTTAATAGGAGAATACATGACTTCAATATCTATTCAAAGATCTGCCATAGATACTTTTAAAGGTGATTGCATCGTTATCCCAGTGCTAAAAAATGTATCTTCAACCAATCTTCATCCTGAATTTAAACGTCTTTTGAAAGCAGCTACCGATAAGGAAGGCTTCAAATCAGAATGCAAAGAATCCATATTGATGATGACTCCAAATGTTGAATCGAGATGGGTTATGTTTGTTGGTCTTGGAGACAAGAAATCAATTAATTCAGACCGAGTCCGAAAAGCCATGGGGACGGCTGGGCGAATCCTATTGCGAAGAAATTTTAAACGAATAGCTATTCATTCGAATATTGATTTAGATACTTCCTTGATAAAGGCTTTAGTCGAGGGAGTAATGTTGGCTAATTATGATTTTATAATGTATAAAACAAAGCAAAAGAAGGCAAAGTCGTTCGATAGTATTAATCTGTATTCAAATCAGAAACTAACTGGCTTTGATCGAACCATTAAATCTATCAGCGTAGGCATTGAAGCTTGCCATCGAGTCCGTGATCTTGGGGCTATGCCTCCTTGCGATCTGTATCCAGAATCATATGCTGCCCTAGTTAAAAAAGAATCTGCAAAAGCGGGTATCAAATGTGAAATTTGGAATCCCGCATACCTCAAAAAAAATAAATTTAACTCTGTCTTGGGTGTTGGACAGGGGAGCATTAAAAGCCCAAGAGTAGTTAGACTTGATTACAAGCCAAAGAAGTGGTCGAAACATATAGTTCTTGTTGGAAAGGGTGTTTGTTTTGACTCCGGTGGTCTATCTCTTAAAGATGCTGTAAGCATGGAATACATGAAAGATGACATGATTGGATCTGCCATTGTTTTTGCAACTCTTATAGCTGCCTCAAAAATGAAACCCAACGTTTGGATTACAGGCCTAATGGGCTTAGTTGAAAATATGCCTGATGCAAATAGTTATAAGCCTGGAGATGTTCTTCGAAGTCGAAGTGGTAAAACGATTGAAGTTCTGAATACTGATGCTGAGGGTCGTTTAGTTCTAGCAGATCTATTAGACTATGCGTCTGAACTCAAACCCGATCATATTGTAGATCTCGCAACACTCACAGGCGCTGCTCTTGTTGCCGTGGGCGATGGAGTTAACGCCATAATGGGCAACGATCAAAAATTAATAGATTCATTAATTAATTCCGGGTCTGAGGTTGGGGAATCCATTTGGCAATTACCACTTGTGGATGACTACCGAGAATTAATTTCAAGCCCCTTGGCAGATGTAAAAAATATTACCGGAACCCGCTGGGGAGGAACCATCACTGCGGGCCTTTTCCTTCAAGAATTTGTAAACCACACCTCATGGGCCCATATCGATTTGGCAGGTTGTTGGTCCAGTCGGGAACGAGATTACCGACCCTATGGACCTTCTGGTGAGGGGCCACGATTCTTGCTAGATTGGCTCTTAGACACCGAATAGCGGAACCATTCAAAGGCCCGAAATGAAGTTATTTATAACTTTAATCTTGACGATTAGGACACTTAGGAGTTTATTAGAGTCAAACCACATGACCCTTCACATCCCTTTAAGCTACCTAAGGTAAGTCAATATGACAGATAGTCCAATCACGCTTACTAAATCAGATCTTGCAAAATACCTCAAGGACAAACTCCCTGTAGGCAAAGAAGAAGCCGAAGTTTTACTCAATGCGTTCCTTCTGACCATTGTAGAAGCACTAAAGAAGGGAGATGGTGTTGAACTTAGAGGTTTTGGCAGTTTTAGATTGAGGGACCGTAAAGCTCGACAAGGACGAAATCCCAGGAGTGGTGAAACTATACAAGTACGACCTAAACGTGTTGTTTACTTTAAATTAGGTAAGGAACTTCGAAGCAAGCTTATTGACTGATTCCTACCAATAGGTCGTATGAATAGTTAATTTTGTCGATAAATCGTCACTATGGATTTGACAGGCAAGTCTTACATTATTCTTACATTTGAGCTGTTCTAATTTAGTTTGTTCGAGAAAAGAGGGAGGGTCAAGCTGACTCAGGCCATTGGTAATTCTTACGACGCATTTACCACATACAGATTTACCTCCGCAGCTAGAAGACAGAGGAATTCCGTTCTGAGAGCATAATTCGAGCAAAGTGCCTGAGCCGATTAGATTCTTATCCCCATTAGATAAGGCTGCAAAAATCATAGTTATAACGTACGAAGTATCGCCTTAATGTTCTTAGGGTTTTCGGGCGCTGGGGCACTCGATGTGTTTCCGTAAAGTATAGAATTAAAAGATTGGCTAAAAATTGGAATAATGATGCCCTCATCGTCAGGAAGAGCGAATTCAGATGAGTTAGGGCCAAATGCATCATTCTGGCTTGATATCAAAAATTGATGGGCTCCTATCTCGAGCCCACTCACCGTCAAGGCATTACCACCTTTATTTGTTTGTTCAACATTAATTCTTACTCCATCTATGCTCAACTCGATTGGCCCTTTTATATTTCTTGTGAACTTCAAAACAAGAGTTCCGGGAGGTAAGGATTTCGATAGAGCCTGCGGAGTGCTAAATATAGATGAACAACTTAGGGTGGCAATAAGCAAAAGGGAAACAAAAATATATTTTGACATCAGATGTTGCATAAGTTCTCCGGAAGCATCGTCTCAAGACTTAAAATGAGGTTAAGATAATTATAGAAGTTAAAATGGAGTCCCTATGACCCTTATCTTATTAAAAACATCCCGAGGGGATATTAATCTAGAGCTTTTTGACTCGGATGCACCTCTCACAACTGCCAATTTCAAGAAACTCGTTCAAGAGGGTTTCTATAACGGGCTGTCTTTTCATAGGGTCATCCGAGACTTTGTCATCCAAGGTGGTTGCCCCAACACCCGAGAAGGTGTTACTGGAATGCCTGGTACAGGTGGTCCGGGATGGAAAATTAAGTGTGAAACAAAGGATAATTCCCATCGCCACGAAAAGGGCGCTCTTTCTATGGCCCACGCAGGTAAGGATACAGGCGGCAGTCAGTTTTTCATCGTAAATGGGCCATCCTCAAATGTTAAACATTTAGATGGAGTCCACACTGTTTTTGGACGATGCATTAGTCAATCTGATATAGATGTAGTGATGACTATTAAAGAGGGGGATCGCATTTTAGAGGCTCAGGTTACTAATCAAACCAATTAGGAGTTTCTCTGAGTCAAAAATTTTTCATAACTACCCCGATTTATTACATAAATGACAACCCTCACATAGGTCACGCCTATACTACCGTCTTAGCAGATGTCATATCGAAGTATCGTTCGATGATTGGGGATGAGGTTCATTTTCTTACCGGAACTGATGAACATGGACAGAAATGCGAAAAATCAGCAATAAATAAAGGTTTAACACCCCAAGCTTTAGCAGATGAGATGGTCTCTAACTACCAAGCGTTATGGGACAAATTAGGCGTTACTTACTCGAGATTTATAAGAACCACCGATACAGATCATATTCAGAATGTTCAAGTGCAGTTCAAAAAACTATTAGATCGTGGAGATATCTACAAGGCTTCATATGAGGGTATGTATTCAATTTCAGAGGAGGCATTTGTACCTGCAGCACAATTAAAAGAACTGGAAGAGCAGGGGTTAGCAGGGGATTTGATTCAACTTAAAGAAGATACTTACTTTTTTAAACTATCTTCCTATCAACAGCGACTATTAGACTTTTATAAATCCCACCCTGATTTTGTTAGTCCAGATTTCCGATTCAATGAAGTTAAAAGATTTGTTGAAGGTGGACTTCAAGATCTCAGCTTGAGCCGCAATACGGTCAAATGGGGTATACCAGTGCCCGGCGATCCAGAACATGTTATCTACGTATGGTTTGACGCTTTATTAAATTATCTGACCGGATCCGAAAACTATTTTCCACCAGATCTACAAATCGTTGGAAAAGATATTCTTCGATTTCATGCTGTTTATTGGCCAGCCTTTTTAATGGCATTAGATCTTCCAATGCCCAAAACTATTTTGGCCCATGGTTGGTGGCTTATGGATGATTCAAAAATGAGTAAATCAAAAGGAAATATAGTCACCTCTGATCAACTACTTATATATGGACCCGAAGCACTTAGATATTTCTTTGTTCGAGATATGCAGGTTGGAAATGATCGAACCTTTTCAGAGGATGCCTTTATCGACCGTCTTAATGCTGATCTTGCCAATGGATTGGGTAATCTTCTGTCCCGATCTCTCACGATGGTACAAAAATATCTTGGTTCTAATCTTCCAAAACAAAAAATACCTATAAATGATTATGAAACATTGAATCTATATCAAAGAGCTTCGAAAGATCTTCAAAGCACGTTAAACGATATTCGTCTGAATAATATTCACGGTGCTCTCGAAACTTGGTGGAATGTTCTTAAAACAGCAGATGTCTTTATTGCAGAAAAAAAACCCTGGACTCTAGCTAAGGATGAAACTAAATCACAAGAAGTTAATGATTGCCTCTATGTTCTTATGCAATTACTTAGAGTGACAAGTATTATCATTTATCCCGTTATGCCCAAAATGTCCTTTTCGATTCTTAATCAAATGGGCTATTCAGAGCCCTTAAAACAAATCAATCTTACAAATCTAAATCTTGATGCCTCTCTACCAGAGACCCTCTCATCGTTTACACCGCTATTCCAGAGAATCGATAAAAATAAGGAGAAAGCATGAATGAATCTTCAAATGACTCTGATCAATCACCAAAGCTAGATTTAATTAAACCTGAAGTATCCTTCGATGATTTTATCAAGATGGATTTAAGAGTTGCCATGATTTTGGGAGCTCAAAGAGTTCCTAAAAGTGATAAGCTTGTTCAACTTACTATCGACTTAGGAATTGAGAAGAGAATTATTGTTGCTGGAATTGGAAAGGCTTATGAGCCAGAATTCCTAATTAATAAAAAGATTGTGGTGATTGCAAATCTGGCCCCCAGGAGTCTAATGGGCATCGAAAGTCGTGGTATGGTCATGGCAGCTTCTGGAGAAGGTACACTTCCTTTCCTCCTTGAAGCTCCTAGCGATTCCATTCCCGGCCATATTGTCCGATAAATTTGACAGATATGTCCGAACTTTCGATTTATAGCTGGAATGTAAATGGTTTCAGAAGTGTCTTGAAGAAGGGTTTCATCGAATGGCTAGAAAAAAGAAATCCAGATATTCTTTGTCTACAAGAAATAAGATCTGAATGGAATGAGATCGATTCTGAAACGCGCAAAATTATTGAAAACGAATACCAGATAACCTGGCATCCTTGTGCTGTAAAAAAAGGCTATTCCGGCACTGCCTTGTTTGTTAGGAGGGATATTCCAATGGAAACAAATAATATTATAAATATTAAGGAAATTGACCAAGAAGGCCGACTAATAGAAGGAGAATGGAAAAATACTGTTTTAATATCAGGTTATTTTCCAAACGCTTCAGGCGGACTCAAACGTCTGAGTTATAAACGTTCTTTCACCAGGCATGTCATCAACCGAATCCTTCATCATCAATCCAGGGGCCGATCGATTGTACTTGTTGGCGATCTTAATGTAGCGCCCATGCCTATTGATCTCTATGATCCTGATGGAAATTCAAATAATCCAGGCTTTACCAATGAAGAACGAATAGATTTTGATAGTTACCTTTCCTCAGGCCTTAAAGATATTCATCGTTTACTTAACCCATCTACTCCAGGTATCTATACTTGGTGGAGTAATCGAACCGGAGCTCGATCGCGCAATGCAGGATGGAGAATAGATATTTTTTTAATCTCTGATTTATTAGTAGACCAAGTCCGTAGATCTGTTATTCACGACAAAGATATGGGATCTGATCATTGCCCAATCGAACTTACATTGGAAGTTTAGGGTTACATGTTGTTTAGTTCTTGCTTGATGTCTTTTGCGTATTTTCCATTCGGGTCAAGACTTAGATATTTTCTGAAATTATTTTTTGCTGATGGTATATTTCCATTCGCATAGTCAATCATGCCGAGTAGCCAGTATGAATCTGCAAAATTAGGACCTATTTGGATTGCCTTAAGCACATTGGCTCTCGCTACTATAAGATCTCCTTGGTTGAATGCAGTTACGGCAACGTTATAGGTTAGTTCCGGTTTAGGTCCTACGACCGATTCTAAATAATCGCGATATTTGCTGCTATTGGAATCGTCCTTAACGGATTCATAATATTCGACTAGGATACTAAAAATATCTCCATTGAGTTTGTTTGACGGATTAGAGTTCGCAATTTCAATAAGAAGGGGTAATGCCTCACTATTTTTAGAATAATAAAGAGATATGGCATAAGCTTTTTTGACTTTTACTAAAAGTTCGCTGATTTCTTTTTTGATTTCTTCGTCCTTTGTTGACTCCATGGCTAAGGACATGCCTTGATAAGCCTTTGCCATGAGCGGAACTGCTTCGTTATATTTTTTTTCTTGATAGAATGGAATCGCTTTATTGAATAATTCACGAGATTCTGCATCAAGTCTCAATGTGGGGTCTGTTGTGTTCGCAACAGGAGAGTCATCCTGCATGGCGAAAGCCTCATTCGATGGGTCACGAACCGCTGAAGATGAATATACGATGGCATTATCCTCGCGTGGTCGTTTCTCATCTAGACGGTAAAGTGTAAAATTGGCTACAACTTCAAACTGAAAATCAATCTTGACTTGTTTCACAGAGGATTGATAACCCTCGGCTTTTACAGTAACTTCATAAATATAGGGCTGCATACCAATCTGGAAAAATTTACCCTTTTGATCGGTATTGATAGATTTAGACAAATTTCTAGACGTATCCCTCAATATCACGGTTGCTTTGGAGATAGCCTCGCCGGCAGAGTTGGTAACTGTGCCCGATATAGGCCCTGTTTGCGCGTTCAAAGTGCACGTTATTACAAACAAAGAAGGTAAGAGGATCATTCTCATAATTGCATGCACCTCGAGTTGAAGATTCTTGGGAACGTGGCTCGCTCCTAGTAATATTGTATATGACTTCTTTGTTTAACTTTCGCACTCTCAAGATGTGAGCCTGATCTTATGTCTATATCAAAAACAGTAGGATCAATCGAGATAGTCTGTGGACCCATGTTTTCAGGTAAATCCGAAGAATTGATACGTCGTGTCAACAGAGTTCTTATTTCCAAACAAAAAGTCCAAGTTTTTAAACCAGCCTTGGATACTCGATCTAAAAAAGAGGAGATATCTACCCATGAAGGAAGATTATTTAAAGCCATTCCCATTCTTAACTCCTCACAACTTTTAGACAAAATTGATAGCAATATTACTACAATTGCTATAGACGAAGTTCAATTTTTCGACGACGAAGTCGTACCTATTGTTGAGGATTTAGCTAATAGGGGACACCGTTTAATTTTGGCTGGGCTTGACCAAGACTATCTCGGAGAACCGTTCACTGTCATGTCACACCTGTTAGCAAGAGCTGAATTCATAACTAAACTCCAAGCTGTATGTATGCAGTGTGGTGCCTCTGGAACCCGAACTCAGCGTTTAGTGAATACATCAGATCGAGTCCTCGTTGGGGCCTCTGATCTTTACGAAGCTCGCTGTAGAAAATGTCATGAAACATCAGAAATGCCATCTATTCCACTTAATTGGGACCTTAAACGACCTAATAGTTCCGCAGGAGAGAAATAATTATGTCCACTTCACACTCAAGTTCCTTCTCAACAGATTTCATGATGTTTCAAATGCATCTTAGCGATGAGGAAAAACTAGTTAAACAGTCAGCTAGAGAATTCGTTAACAAAGAAGTTCTGCCAATCATAGAAAAGCACGCACAAAATCAAACCTTTCCTTTAGATCTAATACCCAAGATGGGTAGCCTAGGCTTCTTTGGTCCTACGTTGCCTGAGAAATATGGATGTTCTAATTTGAGCGGAACCTCCTACGGACTTTTAATGTATGAACTTGAACGAGGAGATTCCGGGATTCGTTCAGTAGCCTCCGTTCAGAGCTCATTAGTGATGTGGCCCATACACGAATATGGAAGCGACAAACAAAAGGACTACTGGCTACCGCTCTTGGCCTCTGGCAAAAAAATTGGGTGCTTTGGCTTAACTGAGTCTGATTTTGGTTCTAACCCTTCGGGAATGCTCACTAAAGCCGTTAAGCAATCTAATGGCCAATGGCTAATCAATGGAACAAAAATGTGGATTACAAATGGAAATATTGCAGATGTGGCCGTCGTATGGGCTCAAACCGACAAAGGACTCAGAGGCTTTTTAATTCCAACTACAACACCTGGATTCAAATCAGTTGTCATGAAGGGTAAATGGAGTCTCAGGGCATCTGTAACGAGTGAATTGATCTTCGAAGATGTACTGGTTGATGAGGGGGATTCGCTTCTTCCAGGAGCTCAAGGTCTTAAGGCTCCACTTAGTTGTTTGTCTCAGGCTCGTTATGGAATTGCATGGGGAGTTCTGGGTGCTGCTGAAATGTGTTATGAGACTGCTCTCAACTATGCCTTGCATCGCAAACAATTCGATCGTCCGATCGCAGGATTTCAATTACAACAAAAAAAACTCACAGAAATGATTACAGAAATTACAAAAGGTCAACTGCTTGCTTTGCAGTTAGGGAGGCTTAAGGACATACACAAAATTACACCGGCACAAATCTCGATGGCTAAAATGAATAATGTTCATATTGCCCTCGATGTTTGTCGCACCGCGCGCACTATTCTCGGGGCAAATGGAATTCTAGATGAGTATCCGGTTATGCGTCATATGGCTAATTTAGAGTCAGTCTATACGTATGAAGGAACGCATGACATGCACACTCTCATCGTTGGAGAAGAGATTACTGGACTTTCTGCCTTTAGTTAAGCATCATCCGTTCTTTAGAATTATTTGATATCGAGTCCTCGGACTTGTAGTAATGTTCCCTTGACCTGTTCCAAGGCTGTTCGGGCTTTAGCGTAGTTAATCTGAGCCTGTAATTCGTTAGCGATTGATGCATCAAGACTATTCTGTTTAGATTGAACAAGAAAGTTTGTGCTCATCCCATTCTGAAATTTCTTTTGTTCTGCTTCGAAATCTTGCTGAGTAAATAGCCTTGTTTTTTGAGCTGCATTAACTCCCCTAGAAGTTGCATCAAGATTACGAAAAGCTTGCTCAACTTGGAGTCTAATATTCAATTTAAGATCCTGAAGATTGAGCTCACTCTGACGATATTGAGCATTTGCAACCTGATTATTGCCTCGACCTACACGGTTCAAAAGCGGTATGGAGAATGTGACCCCAAAGTTATATCCTGGGTATCGACGACCAGTAAGATCATCTATAACTTGCCCTGATGTTGATCTTGTGGCTGAATTTTCGTTAATTCCAACGCTTACATCAAGTTGTGGCAGCATTCGATTAAACGCACTACTTTTTTGGATTTCCTTGGACTTAAGATCTAGTTCCGCCACCTTAAGTTCTACTCGGTTAGTCATGGCTAGGTTGATGGCTGACAATGGATCCCCGACAATAGGTTCAATCGTAGGGACATCGGTAGGGATTATGGCTGAAGGACGGTCTTGGATATTTGGGTAAAGTGCACGATAAAGTGCATCGGTAGCATTTAGAAATTGTGCTTCTGCCGTAATGATGTCCTGCTCGCGAAGGGCTACTTGAGCCTCGGCGGATGTTACTTCGATGGGGGCAAGAATCCCAACCTCAACACGTATTTTACTTTCTTTAAGTTGCGCTTCAGCTAATTTGAGCGAGGCTTTTTTGTTTTGAAAATTTTTATTCGCAAACACTAAGTCCCAATAAAGATTTTCGGTAGTGGAAACGAGTGAAATAATAGATTGCTGAAACGTATAATCTGAAGCAATGGCATTGTTCTGGCTAACAAGATAGTTTGCTGCTGCTGCATTAGGTCCAAAGCCTTTTAGTAAGCTTTGAGTGTATGTTGCGCTAAAAGATCCTGTGTAAGGGAATGGAGTAGCGGGTAGGGGACCAAATGGGGCTGTGATCGATGGTCCATTAATCGGAATGATGGTTTGGGTTCCACTAACTAGCGATGAAGTGTAATTAGGTCCTAAGTAATTTGCTTGAAAGCTTCCGCCCCATATAAAAGCCTTTGATAAGGAAGCGGTTAGTGAACGTGATTTTCGCGTGGCGTTTGTCTCCGTCGTGATTAGAGTTGTAGGAGAGGCCTGAATTGTGCTGTTTGAAATACTAGCACTTTGTATTTTAGAGTAGTTATCCGATGTGATGAAATTTAGATCAAATGCTCCTTCTTGTATGAGTTCGCTAGCTTTGACAGCTGCTCTAATATTTTTAGCAATGCCTACTTGTAAATTATTCTTCAAAGAAGTTTGGACAGCATCAAACAGAGTCAATTTAACAGGCTCATTCTTGATTGGTTCTTGAGCCGAGACAATAATCATCGCGATAGGGGTAAAAACTAGTAATGTAGATCTTAATTTCATAGGTTTGAATTCCTCAAAAAAATACTTAAAAGATAATTACCTAGTATAGCCTTCAGGGTAAAAATTCAGCTTTGTACAGCTTCATGCAGAGTCGAAAGGGTCGATTAGGAGGCTCATTGGAAAAAAATAGGTCCTAAAGGGCCTATTTGCCAAGAAGTTCGCGAGCAATCACCATTCGTTGAATTTCAGAAGTTCCTTCATAAATAGTTGTCACTCTCACATCTCTATATAGCCTTTCGACAACATAGTCGCTCGTATAGCCGTAGCCGCCATGAATTTGGACAGCCTTATCGCATATCCATACTGCACTTTCGGTTGTAAAAAGTTTAGCCGTAGCTGATTCTAGAGTTGCTTTTTCATTGTTCATAATTTTAGAAGCCGCTCTTTGAATGAGCAATCGAGAAGCTTGTATTTTAGATTCCATCTCAGCTAAATAAGTACCGATGGATTGATGTTGTCCAATACGCACTCCAAATGTTGTTCGCTCCTTTGAATATTTAATTGATTCGTCAACGGCACGCTGTGCAATGCCAAGGGCTTGAGCTGCAATGCCAACTCTTCCACCATCTAGACCCCCTAAGGCCACTTTGAGACCAGCTCCTTCGGGACCAAGAAGATTAACTTGAGGAACAAAGAGATCTTGAAGAGCTACCATTACCGTATTGGATGATTTGAGACCCATTTTTTTCTCATCTTTGGCGATAATTAGACCCTCTTGATTTGATTCAATAATGAAAGCCGATATGCCTTTTTTACCGGCACTTGGGTCTGTAACCGCCATAACAATGAAGTACTTTGCATAAGCGCCGTTGGTAATCCATGCCTTTGTGCCATTAAGCTTCCACCCACCCTCGACCTTAGAAGCCATTGTTTGAAGCGCTGATGCATCTGAACCAGCATTAGGCTCACTTAGCATGAAGGCACCAAGAGCTCTACCAGAACATAACTCTGGTAGGTATTTGATTTTTTGCTCTTCGGATCCAAATGCTAGTATTGGACCGCAAACAACAGAATTGTTGACGCTCATTGCAACTGCCAAGGACGCATCACAATAGGCTATTTCTTCGAGAGCTAACAAGTAAGAGATAAAATCCTGATCAGATCCACCGTAGGTTTCGGGGACCAGCATTCCCATAAAGCCCATTTCACCAAGTTTTGTAATTAGTTTTGAAGCAAAAAGGCCTTGATGATCTCTCATCATTGCTTCAGGCTCTACTTCTGCGCGTGCAAAAGTGCGCGCCAGATCACGTATTGATATTTGATCTTGCGAATACATGCTGTTCCTTCTATTGGGTATGCTTATTTAAAACATCTTTGTTCTTACAGTTTAAAAGAGATCATTTATTAGTTTTACATAATATGTTTGTTAAATGATCAATAGCTATTCTCATTCCATCCCACGGAGTAAGGTTCTTTGCTTTGGCAATACTTGCCCACTCATGAGATTCATGTTCAGCAGGTGCTAAAATCACCTGCTGGTAGGAATTATGAACTCTGAGAGCGAAACAATATTCCCTATTGAAGAAAAAGGGGTAATCTAAGCGATCTTTGGGAATTATAAAGGTGTGTTGATAATTTAAATCAATTAGGTCACCAGTTAACCCAGTTTCTTCTAAAACTTCCCGAAGTCCTGCCTGGGCTTCGGTCTCTCCTTCGTCGATCATCCCGGTTACACTCTGCCACCACCCCCCATCTTCTGGAACCCTTTTTATCATCAATATTTCAATGTCATTCCCAACATTTCGAAAGACAATCACGGATACGCTGCGGGTTGGTGCAGTAGCCTGTTGAACAGATAATTGAAAATGGCTGCAAATTTCCTTAATTAATAAAGATTTTACTTCACCCAAATCTGGGATTTTATTGGGTAATAATGATGCGAGACTCGCAACGCCACGATCTTGAAAACCGCAAGGATTCATGCCCATATAATGATTAAGATCAGGATTCACATTATAGGCAATTCCGTGTGTGCTAATCCAATTAGATACATGAAGTCCTATCGCCCCAATTTTTAAAAAAGAATCGCCGTTCTTAACCCATACCCCCGAGTCTCCCTTTATTTGCTGAGAATCAATCCCATAGTTTGCATTGGTGCGGATCATCGATTCTTCTAGGCCCCTTACAAAATTACCTAGATTTGTAGCAATCTTGTTCAAATTAAGAATAGGGTAGATAACGATTTGACCCGGTCCATGATAGGTAATATCTCCTCCACGAGATGTTTCGAAGAGCTGAATTCTCCTAGAGGTCAGTTCTTCTTCAGTCCATAGGAGATTATTTCTATCGGCATTTTTACCAAGTGTGAATACTGGGTTATGTTCTAAAGCTACAATGTGTTGACGGCCTTTTGATTGCACATCTTGTTTTAGTAATTCTTGAATCCGTTCTCCTGCGCTGTAATTAACTCGCCCTAAATCATGAAGTACGATTTCCTTATTCATGATGGCTCAGAATTAGAAAGATTTGAGGCGTAAAATCTTTTTTGTTTGGCTTGCCCTATATTTTTTTATTTTTAATTCGATTGCTTTGTCTGAAAGAGCTAAAACAGATAGCGCAAGAAGAGCGGCATTTGCAGCACCCGACTTTCCTACCGCCACACACGCTACAGGGATCCCCTGAGGCATTTGAACGATACTTAGAAGTGAATCAAGCCCGTGAAGGGGTTTGGTGTAAATTGGAACGCCAATGACTGGCAGATGAGTTTTAGAGGCCGCCATGCCTGGTAGATGGGCTGAACCTCCAGCTCCAGCAATGAGAACCCTTAGGCCACGGTCTGCAGCAGTTTCGCAGTATTTGAATAAAAGATCTGGGGTACGGTGAGCACTTACGACTTTCATTTCAAAAGGTACACTCATTTTAGAAAGCTCTTGAGCTGCAAAATGCATTGTACTTAGATCAGATTTAGAACCCATAATAATGCCGATCAAAGGCTTTTGTGTTTTTTTCTTAGACTTTGTCATTTGAACTCTCCTGCGTCAAGCGTACAAATTTAATGCCCGTTTCTTTAAACATATCTGCAGTGAGTTCCATAGATTCATGCCAATTTTCAGGTATTTCTTTTTCGCAAAACCAGTAGACTTCCTTTATGCCTACTTGGATGATACCTTTGGCACAATCTGAGCATATTGGAAGACCCCAAACATATAATATAGATTGATCAAGCGAGATTCCATTATAGGTTGCGTTATAAATTACATTCATTTCTGCATGAACAACGTATTTATATTTTGTTGGGCGATCCGATAATCTTTCTCTAGAGTCATCGATTCCGCGAGGAAATCCGTTGTATCCCTGCGAAAGTATTTGACCCTTGGAACCTACAGCAACAGCTCCAATCTGACTAGATGGATCCTTAGACCAAAGCGCTACGCACTTGGCTAGTTCCATATATCTCCAATGCCATTTGTCTGATAAAGCTTTCACTGTACAAACTCTCCTTTATTGAAGGTATAGGGAAACTTCTATCATAACTCTGTTAAGATTAAACTCTGTTATGTCTTATCTTGTTACAAACCTTCAATCACAAGGAGTTTTTGGCCATGAGCAATAATCTTCTCATCTGGATAGTTCTTAATTGTGCAGTGATTTATCTAATCTTCGCTTTTTTAAAAAAGAAACGCCGTTCTTAACCCATACCCCCGAGTCTCCCTACTTCTGCGGACCAATCGAACTAGGGTAAGTTAAGATTAAATAAGTGTTTATGTCTTATCTTGTTACAAACCTTCAATCACAAGGAGTTTTTGGCCATGGACAACGTTCTTAATTTCCTCATGTGGATAGTTCTTAATTGTGCAGTGATTGGTCTAATCTTCGCTGTTTGGCTAGTTCGATGGGTTCTAGCTAAAGATACTGGCACGCCTGAAATGCGCTCAATATCTGATGCTATTAAGGATGGTGCTGAGGCTTTTTTGTCGCGACAGAATAAAACTATTATTTATCTATCAATCTTATTTAGTATTTTACTTTTCGCTGGTTACGGATTTGTTCGCGAGCATCAGGAATTTGATCCTGTTCCATCAGCAATGCAACTCGGTTCATGGGTAGCATTTTCATTCGCCCTCGGTGCACTATGCTCTGTATTTGCTGGTTATGTAGGTATGTGGGTTAGTATCCGATCAAATATTAGAACTGCTGCAGCTGCACGCACCTCTCTAAATGACGCGATGCAAATAGCCCTTAGAGGCGGCGCTGTTTCTGGCATGCTTGTCGTTGTAATGAGCCTAATTGGAGTAGCTGGATTATTTATGTTAGTCCGGTACTTCAATCCACTTACACCTGTTCAAAATATCCCACTTCTCATTGTTGGATATGGTTTTGGAGCTTCTTTCGTTGCTTTGTTCGCTCAAGTTGGTGGTGGTATATACACTAAAGCCGCTGACGTAGGTGCAGATTTAGTCGGAAAAGTTGAGGCAGGTATTCCAGAAGATGACCCCAGAAACCCTGCAGTTATCGCTGATTTAGTCGGCGATAATGTAGGTGATTGTGCCGGACGCGGCGCTGATTTGTTCGAGTCAACCGCTGCTGAAAATATCGGCGCTATGATTCTTGGAGCAACCCTTGCCCTAGTAAGTGAGAAGAACGGAATGGCTTTCAATATGGGTGTTGTCGGCGTCATGATGTTTCCCCTAGTCGCCCGAGCCTTCGGAATTCTTGCCTCCATTGTTGGAATACTCTCCGTCAGACTAGGTTCTGAGGAAGATGACCCTATGTCTGCCCTCAATCGTGGCTACTACGTATCAGTAATTCTTGCTCTTCCCTTGTTCGCTTTGTCCACTCATCTGTTACTCAGCTCACCACAAGCCCCTGATGCTTGGTGGCATTTCTTTTTATGTGGGGTAATTGGGATCCTAACTTCAGTGATTTATGTCTTTATAACCCAATATTACACGGAGTATAAATATCGACCTGTTCGATCCATTGCAGAGGCTTCAACCACTGGGCCTGCAACTAATATCATTGAAGGAACAGCTGTCGGCTTTGAGAGCACTTGGATGCCTGTCGTTGCTCTAAGCATCGCCCTTCTTGGCTCTTATTATTTAGGTAAGACAAGTGGTTTACCCGAAGGTGGCTTATTTGGTACAGCTGTTGCAACTATGGGTATGCTTGCTACGGCGGCTTACATTCTTGCCATGGATACCTTTGGTCCAATCACCGATAATGCAGGCGGGATCGTCGAAATGTCTGAACAGCCCGAAGAAGTTCGTAAACGTACTGATCGTTTAGATTCAGTGGGCAATACGACTAAGGCTTTAACGAAAGGTTATGCCATTGGATCTGCAGGTTTAGCGGCATTCCTCCTTTTCCAGGCGTATATAGACGAAATTAAACACTATACCGGAATCGGGACGCTTGATGTCAATTTAGGTAAGCCTGTCGTCTTTGTGGGGGGACTCTTGGGCGCGATGCTCGTATTCCTATTTAGTTCAATGTGTATTCGTGCAGTAGGCTCTGCTGCTAAAAGTATCATTGTTGAAGTACGTAGACAGTTTTCTAGCCTACCGAGAGTGAATGACATCATTCAATTTCCTGCTAACTTTAAACCTGATTATGGAGCATGCGTTGATATTGTAACTAAATCTGCATTATCAAAAATGATTGCTCCAGGGTTACTAGTGGTTCTCGCACCTATAGTCCTTGGGCTTACCTTTAGAGTTTTTATTGATGATGTAGATAAATATATTGCAGCAGAATCCGTTGCAGCAATGCTTATGGTGGGTACTATCATTGGAATTTTAATGGCTCTCTATCTTAATAATTCTGGCGGAGCTTGGGATAATGCAAAAAAATTCATTGAAACTGGTGCTCTAGGTGGTAAATATATTAAAGATTCCCAAGGCAATAAGGTAAAGAACCCCACTCATTCAGCGGCTGTCGTTGGAGATACCGTGGGCGATCCTTTTAAAGATACTGCTGGCCCATCCTTGCACGTTTTGATCAAGCTTTTAGCCACAGTAACTCTAGTAATGGCTCCTCTATTCATCTAAAGAATATTAATATATATACATAGGATCGAAGTTTATTCTTCAATCCATCCCAATTTTATAAGTTTTTAAGAGGTGTTTTTAAGCCGATGACCCCCTATAGGGTCCCTTCGGGTTAATGCTTGATGTATTGGCTGTAATATCATCAAAGAAGTTAATATGAGAGGTAATACTTATGTCGGGTGCAAAGACAATTTCACTACTCTTTCTTACCCTCTGGATCAATGGACAGACTCCTGTGATTAAACAGCCTACAGCTAAAACTTACCATCATGAAGAAGTTCGTCATGGTCAAACTGTTAAAGATCCATGGCACTGGCTCAAGAAAAAAACAGACCCCAAGGTGATTGATTATCTTAATAAGGAAAATCGATATGCAGACAGCCTTACTCAGGATATCTCAGCATTTTCAAAAAATATTTATGCAGAAATGCTCGGTCGAATAAAACAAACCGATATGCAGGTTCCTATCAGTAAGGGATCTTGGCTTTATTATTCACGAACAGAGGAAGGTAAGCAATATCCTATTCTTTGCCGTAAATCAAAATCTGATGGGAAGGAAATTGTTTATCTTGATCTCAATGAATTATCAAAGGGTTATAGTTTCATATCTCTTGGGAGTACTGTCATCACAGATGACGGGAACACATTAGCTTACTCTGTCGATACTACTGGCTTTCGGCAATATCGTTTATTTTTTAAAGATTTTATAACTGAAAAAACCATTGGCTTCTCTGCAGAACGTGTTACGTCAGGGGCCTGGTCAAAAGACGGTAAAACATATTTTTATACGACTGAGGATTCCGTAACCAAGAGGTCAAATCAAGTTTGGAGAAGAGGGTTGAATGATCCCCAGGCCTATCTTGTTATGGAAGAAAAAGACGAAAAGTTCAGTCTTTATTTGAATAAATCTAGTGATGAGAATTTTATTTTTATTTCTATTCGAAGTACTGATACTTGGGAAAACTGGTATTTAGATCCTAAGAACCCAGTCTCAATACCGCAATGCATAATTCCTCGTAAAACAGGTCATAAATACGATGTGGATCACGGCAACAGTGCTTTCTTTATAAGAACTAATATGGATGCCAAGAATTTCAAAATTATCAAAACTATTACTCCAAGTGATCTAAAGTCTTGGGGTGACTTCGTTATACACAAGCCAACTATTCTTATCGAAGGCTTCGATCTATACGACGGTTATGCGGTTGTTCTATCAACCCAAGCTGCTCAAAGTAAGATGCAACTTTATGATTTTAAAAAGAGTATTTGGAGTGACTTCAATTTTGACGAATCCTTATACACAATAGGTAGCGCTCAGAATGCAGAGTATAGTACCCCAAACTTTCGTTTTAGATATGAAAGCATGGTCACTCCATCTACCTTATTTGAGTACGATTTTGAAACACAAACACAAAAGATTTTGAAGAAACAAGATGTACTTGGAGTCTATAATTCATCGGAGTACGTTACTGAAAGGCAATGGGCAATTGCCCGGGATGGCGCTCGTGTGCCTCTTAGTATCCTTTACAAGAAGGGTTTTAAAAGAGATGGGAAATCTCCGCTATATCTTTATGCATATGGCTCCTATGGGTTAGGGCTTGATCCCTCATTTAGCAGCAACCGTCTTAGCCTAATCGATCGCGGAATGGTCTTTGTCATTGCTCATATTCGAGGGGGTAATGAAATGGGAGAAACCTGGCATGAGCAAGGTATGCTTCTTAATAAAAAGAATACATTCAAAGACTTTATCGATTCAGCGCTTTGGCTCATAACAGAAAAATTTGCAGACCCAAAGCGAATAGTAATTGAGGGTGGAAGTGCTGGAGGACTTCTCATGGGTGCGGTAACGAATATGCGTCCTGATCTCTGGGCCGCTGTACACTCTGCGGTTCCCTTTGTTGATGTTATGAACACAATGTGGGATGAAACATTACCTCTTACAGTTGGCGAGTTTACAGAATGGGGCAATCCTAAAGATAAGAAATACTATGATTATATGATTAGTTATTCGCCCTACGATAATCTTACGAAACAGAACTATCCCCCGATTTTGGTTACAACATCTCTTAACGATAGCCAAGTGATGTACTGGGAGCCTGCTAAGTATGTAGCTAAATTAAGAACCCTCAAAACGGACTCCAACCCATTAATATTGAAATGTAATATGGGTGGAGGGCATGGTGGATCCTCAGGCCGATATGATGCTTTGAAAGAAAGAGCATTCCAATGGGCATGGCTTATGGCGCAAATTGGTATTACTAAATAAATTTAATTGCTGGGTTTTATCATTCGGTAGCCAACACCGATTGACGTCTCAATTAGATGTCCAAACGGCTCTAGTTTAGACCTAACTCTTCTGATATGAGCGTCGATCGTTCGACTTTCACCCAAGTAGTCAAGACCCCATACTGATTGTAAAATCTTTTCTCGACTTAGGACTCTTCCACGGTTTTCCATGAGATAGACAAGGAGTTCAAATTCTTTTCTTGTAAATTCACCCATGGGTTCATTATTAATAAGAACTTCACGGGTTTTAAAATCTATTGATATAGGACCACACTCGAGCATTTCCATTTTATCAATACTAATATCGACTTGTGATCTTCGAAGTAATGCTTTGACCCGCGCAGTCAACTCGCGAATCGAATATGGTTTTGATACATAATCATCTGCTCCTAGTTCTAAACCTATGACGCGATCAATCTCCTCAGATCTTGCAGTTACTAATATACAGGGTAGGTGTTTGAAAGTTGAGGAACCTCTCTGATAGCGCAGTATGTCTAAGCCATCCATATCGGGAAGAGTTAAATCTAAAAGTGAGAGATGAAAATGGGGGTTCTTATTTTCGTATAACTTAAGAGAATCTAGAGCTTCTTGACCCTTTGTGAATGCAAAACATACATGCCCATCTCGAGTTAAGGCCTGCACAAGTGACAGCTGGATATCTAAATCATCTTCTGCAATCAAAATATTAGGCATGATCATGTCCACGGTCTAGATAACTATGTTTCGCAATATGGCCCTCTACCATAAAAATTACTTCTTCGGCAATATTGGTTGCTTGATCAGCAACACGTTCCCAATTCTTGATTATGAGGATAAGTTTAGAAGCACGTTCTATGGCCGTTGGATCCTTATGCATAACCCTGAGAAGTTCATCGTAGGTATTGACGTAAAGTTTATCGACGATATCGTCATCTTTAATAACAGATCTGGCTTGAGCAACATCATTCGATAAAAACGAATCAAAGGATGTCTTCACCAATCTGATGGCTTCAGTCCCAATTTCATTGATCCATTTATCATCAAGAGTACTTGGTTCTATTACAAGCTGAGTAAATCGATTCGAAATATTTACTGAGTGATCTCCAATACGCTCTAATTCAGAGACTATTTTGAGTGTCGAAGCAACAATTCGAAGATCCGTCGCAAAAGGTGCACGTAATGCAAGTATGTTAAAACACGCTCTTTCGAGATTGAGTTCGTGATTGTCAATCGATCGATCGAGTTCAATGACCTGTTTACCTAAGGAGACATCTCGCTTGGCATAGCAGTCACGCGTAAGTTCTAACATACGCTCAACTTCGCCAGCCATTATTGCCAAATTAGACTTTAATGATTGTAACTCTTCATCAAGATGTATTTGGTTCATCCGAACCTCCCTGAAATGTAATCTTCTGTTATTTTGACTGATGGATTTGTGAAGATCTTATTGGTTGCGTCTGCCTCAATCAACTTTCCAAGCCAAAAAAAGGAAGTAAAGTCCGAAACTCGAGCAGCCTGTTGCATATTATGAGTAACAATTACAATTGTATACATTTTCTTGAGAGTAAACATGAGTTCCTCAATCTTTGTGGTTGCTATCGGATCAAGAGCCGAGCACGGTTCATCCATAAGTATTATTTTAGGTCTTACACATAGAGCTCGGGCAATACACAACCTTTGCTGCTGTCCTCCTGATAAACCCATCGCATTTTGATTTAACCGATCTTTAACCTCATCCCATAATCCAGCATCTCTCAAACTTTGCTCTACTGATTGTTCGATATGAACTTTATCAGTTTCTCCAGCGATTCTCAATCCATAGCAAACGTTTTCAAAGATACTCTTGGGAAATGGGTTTGATTTTTGGAAAACCATCCCAATTTCACGCCTAAGAGAAATTACGTCACACTCTTTGCTGTATATGTCATTACCTGCAACCGTGATTTTACCTTGCATACGAGCCCCGTCGATTAAATCATTCATACGATTGATAGATCTAAGCAGGGTACTTTTTCCACATCCCGACGGCCCAATGAGGGCCATCACACTATTTTCTTTAACGGTTAAGTCAATTCCGAATAAGGCTTGTGATGATCCGTAATAGAAATCAAAATTATTAATCTTGATAAGTTCTTCACCTAATTTTGAAACCGTGCTTACCGATGGAGATTGTATTTGTATCATGATTGTATTGACTCCTAATTAAAAGGTACTACCACCAAGATTCTTTCGAACTTTTTTACGGATTATGAGCGCAGCCAGATTAAGCAAAATAACAATTAGAACAAGCAAAAATGCTGTCATGAAAACCATAGGCTTCGCAGCTTCACTATTTGGACTTTGAAATCCAACGTCGTAAATATGAAATCCTAGATGCATGAATTTACGATCTAAATGAATAAAAGGCCAGGTTGAATCAAGCGCTAATGAAGGGGCTAATTTTACAACGCCTGTAATCATCAGAGGGGCAACCTCTCCGGCACCTCTGGCCATAGCAAGGATAAAACCAGTCAAGATTCCTGGAGTGGCGCCTGGTAAGATGATATTCGTTATGGTTTGCCACTTTGTAGAACCTAGAGCCAGACTGGCTTCACGTTGAGATCTTGGTATCGCAGCAATAGACTCTTCAGTGGCAACAATTACAACGGGAATTGTTAAAAGGGCTAGAGTTGCCGATGCCCATAAAATACCGCCCGTGCCATAAGTGGGAGTAGGGAGAGCATCCTTGTAGAAAAATTGATCAATTGATGAACCCAGGCCGTATATAAAAAATCCTAATCCAAAAACACCAAAAACAATTGAAGGTACACCAGCCAAATTATTAACGGCAATACGAACTGACTTAGTTAGAAAACTATTACCAGCATACTCCTTCAGGTAAATTGCTGTTATAACACCTAGTGGTACTACAAGGATAGACATCATAAGGACCATGAGAACTGTACCGAAGATCGCAGGGAAAACACCACCTTCAGTATTAGATTCTCTAGGTTCACCAGATATAAATTCATTAATTCGGGAAAGAAAAATTTTAATTTTATCAATAAACGATAAACCATTAGGTAGAAAATATCTAATGATTGCACTCGATTTAATAAGGAGAGTTCTATCACCATCGGCTCGCGCTTGTATCAAAACTTCATTTATCTGCGCTTGGAGCTTTCTTAGTTGAATCTCGAGCAGTATATATTCTTTCTGAAGGGTTTCATTATCCGACTCAATCCGGCTTCGTGTTTCTTGATCTAACTCCGACTTAAGTTTTAATCTATTCTTTTCAACTTTTTCATTAACTCTGCCAATCCTTACCTTCTGAATGTTATATATTTGCTTTTTAAGTAGTTCATTTCTTTCAGTGACTGGTTGTGGAATACGATTTGATACTAATGGAGTAATCGCACCAGCAGTAACCAAAGATTCAAAACGACCAATAAAATATCCGTATTCTTCTCGTTCAACAAGCACCAAATCTTTTGGGTAATCAATAGATTTGATATCTGCTTCATTGATCCATTTATAATCAAGACCATTTAGATCACGGTTTCCGATTCTAAATTGATATTTAGATGGATCCAAGACGGTGCTAGCTTCGTATTTAGTGATAATACCTGAGATAGTTGAACCATCGACTAGTTGAACTTGAGCAATAGGCTCAGGCCAAAATGCAGTAAGCCCTTCTTTGGCTATAGATAGCACGAGACCAATAATCATCATTAAAGCGACTGACAGGAAAGCGCCGCTTAGCCATATAAACGGGGTTCCATTTCTCATGATTGATCTAATATTGTTAATCATAATGATTCATATTTCTTTCTAAGATTAGATGACACGATGTCAGCGATTGTATTCAATAAAAGGGTGAAGATGAATAAAAGTAAAGCTGAAAGGAAAAGAATTCGGTAATGGGTCCCCAATAGGGGAGCTTCAGGCATTTCAACAGCTATATTTGCTGCCATTGATCGAAGTCCGTTAAAGCCACTCCAATCCATGATTGGAGTATTTCCTGTAGCCATGAGTACAATCATAGTCTCGCCTACTGCTCGACCAATGCCAATCATGATGGCGCTAAAGATGCCGGGACTTGCCGTAGGCAATACTATGCGCCACGCTGTCTGCCATTTACTTGCCCCACAAGCTAAACTTGCTGATGTAAGGGATCTTGGAACTGATGTTAGTGCATCCTCGGAAATTGTATAAATCAAAGGTATGACTGCAAATCCTAAGACAAATCCCAATACCAAACTATTACGTTGATCGAAAGTCAAATTATAGTTTGTAAGAAGATACTGAACGAAATTGGCACCAAAAAATTTAGTTTCAATTATAGGTGCAATCTGGATGGAGGCCAAATAGGCGATGACTAGAACAGGAATACACCATAAAAACTCTGAACCCGAAGATAATCGCCTTCTTAGTGATTCTGGAATAAATACCCATAATGGAAGTAGGATAATGAAAATAAATACCGCCACAGGAATCAAAATAAAAACTGAAACAGACATTTTTTGAAAGTATGGAGCCATAACCAATCCTCCAATGAAACCTAAGACTACCGAGGGCAAGGCAGCCATTAGTTCGATGGTAGGTTTGATTATATTTACCCATTTTCGGCTTGCGAATTGGGATGTGTAAAGAGCGCCAAGCACAGCTATTGGAACTGCAAATAGTAAGGCATATAGAGTCGATTTGATAGTTCCAAAAATCAGAGGCATAAGATTAAATTTATGCTCGTTGTCGTCTGTTGCAGAACTACTCTGCCATACGTACTCCTTTGTTGCATAACCTTCGTATTGAATAGGTTGAGTTAAGGTATCTAACGTAATCTCGGAGTGTTCATCATCAATAAGATATTGTTTTAGGGACGTATTAGACTGAACCCAGAGACTTTTACCATTGGGCTCAAAATCGGCTTCAACAATTCTTGCATTAAGCCTAATGATTTTTTCAGATGTTGCATGTGCAACGTAAGAATCGTCTTCTGACCATACTAGGAATCTTTTATCCTCCGGAGAAGCTGCAAATCCTAAAATGGGTTTATTTAGAGAGGGATAGGTATGGTATTGATCGAGTGTATAAACTTCATCGGCATTAGCCGTCTTGGTTCTGACCCATTGAACTGCAGATACAGAGCCTCTTTCTCCCCCCAGGAGAAGAGTTCTTCCACCAAGCAAAAAAGACATTGTTTTTTGAGGTTCACTAAAAACTTTTTCTGCCAATAGCTTTGGTGTTTTTTCAAGAGAATAATTTTGAAGGCGACCATCACTAGTTAGGACGTAAAACCGCGCTCCGTCATCCGAAAATAGGCCTGCGCGAACAGTATTGTTCTGCAGGACAATATCTTGTGGGATTGGGGTATCACTCATCGACGTATCATCCGATTCAGCAAATTTAAAAAACTTAACACCTCGGCTAGTTTGAGCTGCAACCATAAAATTCGTAGATTCAACAAGCCCAAATGATTGTGAAATTGAAAAATCAAGTATTTGATTAACCCCGCTAGGAATTCGAGGACCTTTTATCCAAACCTCTTCAAAAGCCCAATTTTGTGGGTTTAATTCACCTAAAGGCTTAGCTATTCTCACGGTACCTATATGGATATTTCTTTTTCCGTCGACAATCAAGGTCTTTCCCATTTGATTAATGGGTGTAACAGAGATCCAAGGGAGTTCTGGAGATTGTAACGTTTTGAGTAGTGTGATCCCATCTTTTAAACTCAGCATGGATATGCCCTGTTTACTGTCTAACACTACAGCAACTAATCCTGATACATCAGGACTTATAATTTGTGCGACCACATTTGGTAGCGTGACTCCGTCCTTAACTTTGACCTTCAGAAAAAGTGGGTAGACAACTGAAAACAAATAGACCAAGATCCCTATCATTGCCGTTAAAACAAACACTCCACCTGCCGAAATGACATATCTAGCGATACGATCTTTGAATCGGGTTACTTGGTCCTTGGTTCTTGGCATTTTGTTTACTCGGAAGTATCAAACAAACAGGGAGACAACTAATTGTCTCCCTGTTTGATATAAAATCTAGAGTTTTAAGTCACTTAGCAATTTTAACCAACTCCTTTTGAGCAATGCCGGCAGATAAAGGGTAATAACCATCCTTGAGGACTATTTCTTGACCATCCTTACTCAAGATATAAGCAATGAATTCTCTAGTTAAGGGATCTAAAGGCGTTTTAGGATCTTTGTTGATGTAAACATACAAAAAACGAGATAGTGGGTATTTTCCATTAAGGGCATTAGCGTACGCAGGAGTGAAGTTTTCGCCATTCCAACGGCTCGACAAACCAAGTTTTAAAGCTTTTACTCCACTTGTGACATAACCGATACCAGAATAGCCAATTGAGAAACGGTCATTTTCAACACCTTGTACGACTGAGGATGAACCAGGTTGTTCTTTCACTGTGTCTTTAAAGTCACCCTTATTGAGCGCGAACTCCTTAAAGTAACCGTAAGTACCACTTGCGCTATTTCTTCCATACATAGAAAGTGGAGCTGTAATGAAATCATTCTTTAGCCCAAGTTGTCCCCAGGAGGTTATTTCTTTTCCCCCTCTAAGCCTTCCTCTGGAGAAAATTCCATCCACATCTTCGAGGCTTAGTTCATTTAGGGGATTATTTTTGTTAACAAAAACAGCTAGGGCATCAATGGCTACTGCAATTTCAGTCGGTGCATAACCGAACTTAACCACGAACGGAGCAATTTCATCATTCTTCATTTTACGAGACATCGGAGCTAACTGTGCTGTTGCAGCTGCAAGAGCAGGTGGGGCAGTAGCTGAACCTTTACCTTCTACTTGAATTTTAGTATTAGGATATTTTTTATTAAAACCTTCAGCCCATAGTGCCATTAAGTTGTTGAGTGTATCCGAACCAATAGAATTTAAGTTACCTGAAACGCCAGGTACGGTTTCGTATGCTTTTAGATTCGGATCAAGTTTGACTTGAGCCTGGACTAATATTGACGAACAGACGACTACTATCGCTGTTGATAAATGTTTAAGATACGTTTGTTGCATAGACTCCTCCTAGAGTTGATTAAATATCCCTTTCTCATATGGAGAATCGCTGACTTTACTGTTAAGTCCCTGTAAATTCTTATTAGAAACATGCTAAGTATCCCTAAATTAAGTCATAACAACATTTATATTAATTTATACATAATCATGAGATAATGAAGTTATCGTCTTAAAACGTGATTATCACGTTACTGACCCCCCATCTCCAATCCATACGCTTGAGAAATTTAATGTGTTTCGCCAAGCACCTTCAATTAACCCCGTTTAGAGCTTCTGAGCTCATTGTGTGCCCTTATGTCAGAAATTAAAGTCTTAATTAATGCTTCAGATGAAGAAGAAGTTCGTATAGCAACACTTAAGGGAGGAGTTCTTTTCGACTATGATGTTGAATTCATCCACAATGAAAAAATAAAAGGGAATATTTATAAGGCAAGAGTCCTCAAAATTGACCAAAGTCTACAGGCAGCGTTTGTCGATTACGGAATGGAGCGGAATGGTTTTCTCCCCTTGGCCGAGCTTCCAAGAACTACTGCTTCTGAAGATCCTGAAATGCTAAAAATACAACATCTTTTAAAAAAAGATCAAGAAATTATGGTCCAAGTTATTCGAGAACAACTGGGGTCCAAGGGTGCTATGGTTTCGGCTCAAATTAGCCTTGCAGGCCGATACTTAGTTGTAACACCCGGTAATCCTACAAACGGCATTAGCCGTAAGATTGAAGGTTCTGATGAGCGTAAAGAATTTAAAAAGATGGTCGACCTGCTTCCGATACCAAAAAATATAGGTGTTATCGTCAGGACGGCATCATTAGGTATTTCTCAAGAAGATTTTGAAAAAGATTTGCACTATTTACTTGATATATATAGTGAAATTACAGACCGCTATACCATGCAACATGAACCTGGTCTCATATGGCGAGAAGACGATCTTGTTATAAGAACCCTTAGAGATGGTTTTTTACCCGATACCTCTGAAGTTTTGATTGATGATCTTGATACCTTTAAAAGGGCACAAGCCTTTATGAAAAGGACCATGCCTCTACATCTACCTGTGATCAAACATTACGTAGGGAAGAAGAATGTATTCTCCAAGTACCAAACCGAAGACCAAATAGAGCTTATTTACGGACGTACTGTTCAATTACCTAGTGGTGGAGCAATTGTAATCGACCAAACAGAAGCTCTTGTGGCCATCGATATCAATAGTGGTAAGACTATTGCTGATAATCAAGAAGCCACAGCATTGAAAACGAATATGGAGGCTGCGGTGGAGATTGCTCGACAGCTTCGACTTAGGGATTTAGCAGGACTCGTTGCCATTGACTTCATAGACATGAAGCGGGAAACAAATATTAAACAGGTCCAAAATCAATTAGTGGACAATCTTAAGGAAGATAGAGCTCGAATGGAAGTAGGGAAGATAAACAGATTTGGCGTCCTTATTATGACCCGACAACGCATTAGACCCTCTCTTCAACATATTAATCATGAGTCTTGTTCTTCCTGCAAGGGTTCAGGTAAAGTTAAGACCAAAGAAGCTATCATGCTGGAATTTTTTAGAAAGATTCGATCTGCTGTTATCAAAGAAGTGTCGTCCAAGTTGACAGCGAGAATGTCAATTGATATCGGCCTACTTATGCTTAACTCGAAAAGATCTGATATTGTTGCCCTTGAATTGAAACATCAAGTTAGCATTACTATCCGGCCAGATAATACCCTACATTTGTATGATTTTATTTTAGAAGTTGAAAAAAAATCAGCACCACAGGTTTCTGCAAATAGTTCAATCGATATTGTCTCCGCCACTGATGCCGAATCTGATGCCGAAAGTTTTCGCGATAGTGATCAAGATCCTAGACCTAAACCATCAAAGAATAGAATCAATGCAGGAAAGCAGGATAGAGATAAGCAAAGAGCTGCGATTAATGAAAGAGAAAGAATGCGATCACTTTTTCATCAAGATAAGCATGAACATGTGCAGCATGAATCGATTCCAGAAACTACGTCAGGATTTGACATTATCGGAACTATTAAATCATCTGTTGATTCGTTAGTTAGAAAAGCTAAACAAAAGAATACAAAATCAGTACTTAAGGCCAAACTACCTGACCAACCTAATTCAAAGCCATGATTAACCACCAATTCCAACAATAAGGTATGGACGAAGTGAGTAAATATTCACTAATTACGCATCGAGCGATCAATAAAACAGCCTTATCCCTTTTGCTTTTGTACTTATACCCCTCATGCGGCTTATCAGCTCAAGCAAGTAAGTCGCTAGTAGACATAAATTCACCGGTTTTAATTATTCGCAGTGAATCAGAAAGTCTTCAGGATCTTGTTCAATCTCGTCGTCAATTACCTTTTAAATGGAGAGGGGAGAAAGTTGTCCAGGATGGGGATTCTTGGTCACTAACTCAAGGGGTTATTGAAACCGATGAATTTATGATGTTGGCTGATCATTTTATGTATGATAATTCAACAGAGAAGATTATTGCTCATGGCAATATTAAAATAATATTAGCAGGATTAGATTTTTACTCTGAACGGATCAATCTGCATGTCCCAAGTAAATCAGGCACAGCAGATTTTGTTAAACTTGATCTTCAGCCTACCTGGAAGATTTCTGCAGATAAAGTAAATTTCACTAATTTTAGACAATGGAATTTTGAGGCCGTCATGGTCTCGCCTTGTTCCGAAATTAATCCGGGATGGTCAGCATCGATGACACAGTTAAAACTCGATTTAGATAACTATGCCCAATTATGGAATCTAAGACTTGCCATTGGGGATATTCCAATTCCAATATATTTGCCGTACATGATTTATCCAGCCAATACCGAGCGAACTTCGGGTCTGCTGCCACCCACTATTGGTACCTCAAGTACTCTCGGCACAAAGGTAGGACTTAGTTATTACCAAGTATTTGGGCAATCATCAGATGCGACAATTTCTCCAACATGGTTGTCTAAGGAGGGAATTCTATGGGGCACAGAATTAAGGTGGTTTCCAAGTCTAAATCATAAGGGTAGCTTTTCTGGCGAGATAATAGATTCAATATCTCTTAATAAATATCGTTATCGATTCAATTTAGTAGAAAGTTATAAGGACCCTAGTGGATGGTCAATATTTCTTCGATCAAACGAGTCATCTGACAGTCTTATGGAGATTGATTACGGAACTGGCATTGGCTCAGCTAGTGGGATTAATCATGCTAGCAATTTATATGCTGAAAAAGTATACGATTGGGGTCGCATAAATTTGGAAGCCTATTCAAATCGAACTTTCATCCAATCGCTTTCCCAAGGGGACCTTGTCTATAACTCACAGTATCCAACTTCGTTCTACAAGCGTTTACTTCCTGAATTAAGTATTCAAACTAAACCGATAAGTTTTAAGTCTTCATTTATAGATTTCCGTTTATCCCATGGCGCATTCAATTACGTAACTACTAATACTAATGAAACTAAACCTATTGATTCAAAATGGCAGCGTTCTGATCTAGCCATACACTTATATGGCTCACTTTTCGATACTGGTCCTTTCCGCTGGTCCTATGAGGCTTTAGGACGGGGAACTCTGTATTCACACTCGTATAGTAACCCTGTATTCGATATTTCTTCTATTTATGACTCTACATTCATCGGTTCGATATCAAACGATAACCCTTTTGAATTAACTCCTAAAACACAAAACCGTTTATTTGTTTCCGGCAAAATTGAAGCGAAATTACCGCAATACGGCCGTATATACAAATCATCCGCTACCAACACCGACATCAACCGCTATAAACACATAGTTGAGCCTTATTTGGTATTTCTAAATAATTCTGAGTTTAACGAATCCCCCTTAACCCCTCGTTTTGATGCTGTCGATAGTTTTCCAGGCATCGATTCCTCGGCAATAGGCGAGAAAAGTATTGCAATAGGGATCAATCAATTCTTAATGATTCAGGCTTTCGACCAATCCTTTTATACGAGCCAAATCAAGTTCGATCTCTCAGCGAAATATCATTATAATCCTATATTTCTTTACGATGGAACTTACCAAGATGGATGGGGATCCATAGATGGATTCGTAGGTTATCAACCATCTAGAAATATAAGATTGAGTCTTCGTAATTCATCCTCACTAAGTACAAGAGGTTCAGACAGGCAAGCTTCAATTGATTATGTCCAAAATGACAACTCTTTTATTGGGATGTCGTATTTTCGTTCTGAAATGAATCTTACCAATACCCCGCAACATGGTCTGCAATTAGCAGGACTTCAGCGTCTTTTTAGTGATAAATTTCGCCTTGAATACAAAATTAACTACACTCTTAGTGAATCGTCCAGCGCTTATTCCTCAGGCATAAATTATGGCGAGGTGGGTATTGCTTATGTCGAACCCTGTCGAGCGTTCATTATTAAAATTTCAAAAGCCCCAACTTCATTGATTGGTAGAAATTTAATGAATGACACTCGGATTGATTTGATAATCAGCCTAAGGGGGCTCGGCAATCTATTCGATTTTAGGCGTTAATTCACATACATGCGCGTAATTCGTCTTTGCAGTCCGCATGTTATCTCATACGGTAGAACATTTATGAGCCTTGTAAGGGCTTCCAACCTGACTGGAGACGATGGATCAGATGATATAAGGCAAACCGGTTCGTCAATATTAATCGATATATCTATGGGCACGGCAATTGTTGTGAAGTCCATTGAGATTCTACCGACAACAGGGTAAGGATTTCCACCTATTGAAGCCATTGCTTTATTGCTAAAAGCTCTCAAATACCCATCTGCATATCCGCATGCAAGGGTAACAATTTGAATAGGTGATGAGGTTATATAAGTACGGCCATAGCCAACAGGCGTGCCTTCAGGTACTAATTTTACCCGTAGAATATTGCATATCAAATCCAAGCACGGTTTCAATTTAATATCGTTCTGATGGTTACTTAAGCCAAAAAGTCCCAAACCTGGTCGCGTATGAGTTTCGATCGCCCCCAGTTGATACAAAAAAGCATCTGTATTTGAAAAATGAATTTGTTTAGGATCTATTCCATAAGTGTCGAGTGTATTTTTGATCATAGAAAATACTTTAATTTGTTGATCAACAAATACACGAGATGCATCATCGGCTGATGAAAAATGGGACATTAAACCAATAATGGATGATTTTATGGTCGTTAATGAAGGTCGATGGTTTGTAATATCTGAATGCAAGAAGCCTAATCTCCCCATCCCCGAATCAATCTTGAGATGAATTTTTAATTCATGATGCTTAAGAAACTCTACTAATTGATCTAGGTGATCCGGTGCAACCAGGGCGACAGATAGATTAAGTAAAGAAGCAATGGGCCACCCTTCGGGTTTGACCCCCCCAAGAATAAGAATTTCATTATCAAAACCTGCAGTTCTGAGTTCAAGGGCTTCATCGAGGGTCGAAACGGCGAATCCAAAGACTTCACTCCTTATTGCCTTTGCAATTTCAACAGCACCATGCCCGTAGGCGTTTGCCTTCAAAACTACCCACATTGGTTTACCGCCCGATTGATTTCTTAAAACGCGAAGGTTATGTTTTATTTTGTCAAGATCGATACGAGCAATAATATCCCGACTTCGATCATGCTGGAAATCTGCGACAAGTCCCATAGGTATTTCTAATCAATAAGACCGATGGATGCTAAGTAATGTTCACATTCTATGGCGGCCATACAACCTGAACCAGCTGCAGTTATAGCTTGCCTAAATTTTTTGTCCTGAACATCGCCACATGCGAAAACTCCAGAAATATTCGTTTGAGTTGACCCAGGCACAACCTTGATATATCCGGAATCATCAAGATCAAGAAGATTCTTAAAAAGGGATGTATTGGGGGAATGGCCAATGGCAACAAATAAACCCTCTATACTTAAATTAGAAGTAGTTCCGTCAACGGTATCCATGAGAACTAATGAGGATATTTTCTCAACTTCTGATCCTTGTGATGTGGTATGCAATTTTGTTTCAATAGAATTTACTTCTTTATTCCAGATGAATTCTATTTTGTTATTTTTGAATGCACGATCCTGCATTGCTTTGGAGGCTCTCAGTTTGTCGCGCCGATGTATTAGATAAACTTTTGATGCAAATTTGGTCAAGTAGGTGGCTTCCTCTAAGGCAGTATCTCCACCGCCTACTACGGCTATTTCTTTATTTTTGAAAAAGAAACCATCACAGGTCGCACAAGCACTTACGCCCCCCCCTTCGCGGGATAATTCTTCATCTTTCTGTATCCCTAGCCATTTAGCAGAGGCACCTGTCGCTATGATGACTGCATCGGCCGTATAACTATTTTTTTCAGATACAAATACAAATGGTTTAGAGTTTAAATCCGTACTAATAATTGTTTCTGTTTTGATTATGGTTCCAAATCGCAATACTTGTTCTCGCATCTCATTCATCAGTTCTGGTCCAAGGATACCATTTTTGAATCCTGGGAAGTTATCCACATCCGTTGTGATGGTGAGTTGGCCCCCGGGTTGTGACCCTTCGAAAATTAATGGATTTAAATTTGCGCGAGATGCGTAAAGTGCAGCGGTATAACCTGCTGGGCCAGTGCCAATGATGATGACTTTGTGATGTGACATATTTGCCTTCTGAAATTATTTAACTGAATATAAACCATTAATAGTAAGTAAATTTTCAACCGATGTAATATCCTCGGGCCTGTCTACTCCTATTGATAAGTATTGTGCCTCTGCCACACCAATTGACATACCTTGTCTTAAAACTCTTAACTGTTCTAATTTTTCTAGATTTTCAATGGGGTCCATGGGTAAATTAGCAAATTGGATCAGGGCTTCTTTGCGAAAAGCATAGATTCCCAAATGACACTGATAATAGCCTATCGCATCTTTACCGACAGAGGAGGGCGTGAAGGTAGAGTTATTCCTGATGAAAGGAATTGGGGACCTGCTGAAATATAACGCTTTACGATTCTTATCCGTAACAACCTTGACCATATTGGTATTGAATATGTCTGAGTTATTTTGGAAAGAACATGCAGCAGTGAGCACATCGAATGTTTTATCTTTGACAGCTAAGTCAATAACCCCTTGAATCACAGAGGGATGCATAGCAGGCTCATCACCCTGGATATTGATCACGAGATCGTACATATCCCCCGTCTTTCTTAATTTCTCTAATACTTCATAAGCCCTGTCCGTCCCAGATTGACAACCTCGACTAGTCAAAATGGCCTCTCCTCCAAATCCTTTTACACAGTCCGCAATCAATGAATTGTCCGTAGCAACTATCAATCGATCTATTGATGGGACTCTTTTGGCGTGACGATATACCCATTCCACCATAGGGGTACCATGAATAGGGGCTAATGGTTTGCCAGGAAATCTACTTGACTCATGGCGAGATGGAATTACTGCTAGAGTTTTCATTACCTATTAGTTTGACATCAACCTGACAAATATAAGTAAATTACTACCACCTAATTGCATTGAATATTTATTAAACATTTTCATATATAGGGTTCCTATTGGCCTATTTTGAAGTGAATACACACGTATCGAATTTAATGCTTCTTTGAGTTAAAGTTGAAGCAAGAGGTATGATTTGACCAGACGATTGAATATACCAGTTGGGATCGTAAGCACCGGACAGAATTATCCTGATCGTATTGTTACAAACCATGATTTGTCTAAGTATCTTGAAACCGATGATGAGTGGATACGAACCAGAACGGGCATTTCGCAAAGAAGAATTGCGGATCCATCAACAGGGGCGTCCGAACTTGCAATACCAGCCCTTGTTCAAGCTCTTCATAATGCCAATCTTGAACCTAGTCAGTTAGACGCTATCATTGTCGCAACTGTAACTCCAGATATGCTTTTTCCCTCCACTGCATGCCTTATCCAAGATAAAATAGGAGCAAGAAAAGCTTTTGGATTTGATTTATCAGCTGCCTGCTCGGGTTTTGTGTTCGCACTAACGTCGGGTGCAACGATGATTGCATCCGGTGCTTATAAAAATATTGCAATTGTTGGTGTTGATGTGATGAGTTCGATTATTAATCCTGAAGACAGAACTACTGCGGTCCTTTTCGGTGATGGCGCAGGGGCTGTCATTATCAGCGAAGTATCCAACGACTATGGAATTATAGACTTTGAGCAAAGAATAGATGGATCAGGCTCAAAATCCCTATTTATGACTGCTGGAGGTAGTAAGCGTCCAGCCTCGGTAGAAACCGTTACCAATAAAGAGCACTTTGCAGTTCAACTAGGTCAAGATGTTTATAAGAATGCAGTAGTGGCGATGAGCGAATATGCGCGCTTGATGCTTGATCGTAACAACCTCACTGCGGACGATCTTAAGTTATTCGTCCCCCACCAAGCAAATTCTAGGATCATTAATGCCGCCGCCGATCGTCTAGGCATTAGTGGGGATAAAGTGATGATCAATATTGACCAATATGCCAATACAACAGCAGCCACAATTCCCACTGCTTTACATCAAGCTTACCTTACCAATCGTATGGCCAAAGGTGATCATGTCATATTAGCAGCCTTTGGTGCTGGCTATACTTACGGTTCGGTATTAATGAGATGGGTATATTGAAAGGTTTATGAGGGTAGTTGCAGGACGCCTCCGAGGTAAATCCATTTTGGGTCCCAATGAGGCCAACAAAACCATTCGGCCAACCTCAGATAGAGCCAAAGAGGCACTATTTTCCTTTTTAAGGCCCTATCCAAAAGGTTCGTTTCTTGATCTTTGTTCTGGCTCGGGAAGCATGGCCTTAGAGGCTTATTCAAGGGGTTATGAAGCCATTGTCGCTATCGATAATGATCCAGACGCTATTAACCTAATTAGGCTTAATTGTGGAGAATATCCTGTAGACATTATCCGTCATGACATCTTTAATATTAAAGAACTCAAACTAAGCAAATATGATGTTGTCTTTCTAGATCCCCCCTATGAACAAATCAGTAAATATTGGGAAAAGATTTCATTTTGTATCCCCGAGCTCTTAAATGAAGGAGGCCTATTTATTTTGGAGTCCGACGAATCCTTTATACCCGTTAATTCAGTTGATATAAGCCTTCTTAAAACGAAGAACTACGGCCGTAATCATTTTCATATATTTACCCGAAATAGTTAATCTTTACGAGTTACTAACTTTTCGATCCTCTTTTCATATATAGACCCTAGTACGAGTCGATCGACATAAATTCCAGGCGTGTGTATCTCTTCAGGTGAAAGTACCCCAACCTCAACTATTTGTTCAACCTCTGCGATGGTTATGCGTCCACACGTTGCAACATTAGGGTTAAAATTACGCGCCGTCTTGTCGTAAACCAGATTTCCCAACCGATCTCCCTTGGAAGCTTTGACGAGTGAGAAGTCCGTTAGTATTCCCTTTTCCAAAATACACTCTACACCATCGAAGATCTGCACTGGTTTACCTTTTGCAATATCAGTACCGGCCCCAGTAGGTGTAAAGAACGCTCTGATGCCGGCTCCTCCGGCGCGCATACGTTCTGCCAGGGTTCCTTGCGGGGTTAGCTCTACTTCGAGCTCTCCAGAAAGGAACTGTCGTTCGAACTCGGCATTTTCCCCAACATATGAACTAATCATTTTCTTTATTTGTTTATTGGCCAAGAGTAGGCCTAGGCCAAAATCATCAACTCCTGCATTGTTACTGAAACAAGTAAGGTCTGTGATACCCGATTTCAACAGGGCTGCAATGAGATTTTCAGGTATCCCGCATAGGCCAAAACCGCCTACCGCTATAGTTGCTCCCGAGGGGATATCTTTTACAGCATCCTCTGCACTGTTAACTATTTTGTTAATCAAATCAATGACCTCTAAGTTAATAGTAAATGAAACCTTTTACGTATGTAAAACTATCCTTATGTTGAACTCGGGATCTTCTCTTAAGGATATTGCTTTCTTCTTGGATCGTGACGGAACAATCAATAAAGATGTAGGCTACCTGCATCGAATTGAGCAGTTTGAACTCATTCCTGGTGCGGCAAAAGCTATAAGACTCCTCAATGAATCTAGTTTTCGAGTAATTTTAGTCACAAACCAAAGTGGTATCGGAGTGGGCCTTTATACCTTTGAGGATCTGAATAATGTAAATGCAGAGATGACACGACAACTATCCCTTGAGGGAGCTCACATTGATGCTTTTTATGCTTCCCCTCATCATCCAGAAGGGCAAGGAGAATTCCGACACCCTGATCATCCAGATCGTAAACCTAATCCCGGTATGCTACTTAGGGCTATAAAGGAATGGGGTATTAATCCTGCTGTTTCATGGACAATCGGTGATCGATCAGTGGATGTTCAAGCAGGCCGTCGGGCAGGTACATCTACTTGTCAAGTCCGCTCAGGAATTGGAGGGAGCACAATGGATCCCGATGCCGACTTGGTCGCTAACGATCTTCATGAAGCCGTACATCATATCTTGACCACGTCTTTTCCATCCCATTTATGATCATCACAAAAGATCTTTTAATCGGAAAAATACTTAAACGCTACAAGCGATTCCTGGTTGATATTGAATTATCTAATGGTAAGACGGTGATAGCACATAGTACAAATACAGGCTCAATGACGTCTTGCTGGTTGCCTGGCGACCCTGCACTTATAAAATATGTTGATGACCCTAATCGCAAGTTGAAATATACACTTTTGGCTTGCAAACGAGGATCTACTTGGGTTGGGGTGGATACGGCAAGTCCTCATAAGCTGGTGTTCGAACTTTTGCAATCGGGTAAATGCTTTGGGCTCAATGATATCAAAGACTTACGTTCGGAAGTGAAGTATGGTTCAGAGGCCAGTCGAATTGATATCTGGGGTAAACACAAGGGTAAAGAAATATACATTGAAATAAAAAATACAACCCTTAAGCGAGGATCCTGGGTTTCTTTTCCTGATGCAGTGACTGAACGAGGCACTAAACATCTAAGAGAATTACAAAAAATGATTAAAAAAGGTCATCGAGCCGCTCTTGTTTTTCTCATTCAACGTAATGATGTTGAGTATTTTGATGTTGCCAAAGATATCGATCCAATTTATGCAAAGGAACTATCGAAAGCAATCAGGTGCGGACTCGAAGTCTATCCCCTTCGTGTAGAATTGAAGGTTTCACTAAAAAAAGGGCAAACTATACTTAAGTGGATCCCTGAATTTCTGCTGCCCCTTAAAATCATGAAGACTTCTGAGGCATAACCGAGAATGAACCCTTTAAAACGCACACCATTATATGAATTACACAAATCCTTAAACGCTAAATTGGTTGATTTTGGTGGCTGGGAAATGCCTATTCAATATCCTACGGGGATTATCGCCGAACATCTTGCAGTCCGAACAGGAGTAGGTTTGTTCGATGTGTCTCATATGGGTGAGTTCGATATCAAAGGTTCAGATGCGTTCGTTTTTATTAATTCCCTCATCCCTAATGAATTAGAGAAAATTAAGGACAATCAGGCTATGTACTCCGCTCTCCTTAATGAGCAGGGGACATTTATTGATGATTTACTCATTTATCGTCATACACACGATCATTATTTACTCGTCGTTAATGCATCAAATATTGATAAAGACTTTCGATGGTTAACTTCGAACCTGAAGTCATATTCCGTAGACCTAACAAACATCTCTGACAAGACGGGTTTAATTGCCTTACAGGGACCTCAATCCTTAGGCTTATTGGCTCCCCATATAGCAGGCGATATTAATCAGATCCCTTATTACCACTTCTCTAATGTCAAACTAGCTGGTATCGATATTATGCTTTCTAGGACAGGTTATACCGGTGAGGATGGATTTGAAATTTATTGTGATGCCTCATCAACTCATCGTTTATGGACCTATTTAACCAGTCTTTCGCCCTCGATCATGCCAGCTGGCTTAGGTGCGAGAAATACTCTCAGACTTGAAGCGTGTATGTCGCTATATGGTCATGAAATTGACGATAAAACGAACCCTTACCAAGCTGGGTTAAAGTGGATTATCGACTTAGAAAAGCCAACATTTATTGGCCAAGATGCCTTACGTAAAATTACAACTAAACCCCTAGTATCTAAGCTTATAGGCTTCAAAACGCTTGAAAGGAGAGATATCCCAAGAGATGGCATGACTATTTTTTCAGGTGGCGAACCTATTGGCCGAGTTACTAGTGCAGGTCCAAGCCCCTCCATTAAGGAAAATATTGGGCTTGCTTATGTTCCTCCCACATTTGCGACACTTGGAACTCATCTTGAAATTGATATTCGTGGCCGAAGAGCTCCGATAGAATTAATAAAAGTCCCTTTTTATAAAAGAAATAGAAATTAAAATCAATATAAGGAGTTTTGTAATGACATATCCTCAAAAACTTAAATACACCAAAGATCACGAGTGGATTGATTACAACGATGCTCAATCTTCGATAGGGATTACTCATTATGCCCAAGAGGCCCTTGGTGATGTCGTGTTTGTCGATCTACCAGAGGTAGGTAACAAATATAAAATGGGAGATGTATTTGGTACAGTCGAATCAGTCAAAACCGTTTCAGATCTGTTCTCGCCAATCGACCTTGAAATCATCGAGATAAATACAGAATTAAAAAATCACCCTGAGTGGGTTAATGAGGATCCATATGGAAAATCTTGGATGATTAAAGTCAAACCTTTATCTAATATTGATACGTTGATGACATCTGAAGAATACGAGAAGTTAATTTCTGCTGAAAGTCATTAAGATACACATGGCTAAAAATATGTTGAGGTTTCTTCTCCAAGTTAATTTTATATTTGTTTTCTTGATTTTTAGCCATTTACTAGCTCAAGATAATTCAATTAAACTCCCTATTATCAATATTAATGAAGATCTTATTGAAGTTAAAAAACTGATCTCGAAAGCAGAAATGCTTCTTGATGAAGGCAATGTCGAAGACGCAAGTAACTTAATTTCCCAAGTTGAAAATATATCCGATAAATGGTCTGTTGATTTACTCGAACGTGTCGATGTTCAATTAATCAATCAGCAAGTCAAGGAGATAATTGGAGATATTGAAAGCATGGATGATGATCCATCTCCTAAGTTCCAAAATGCAGATTTATTCGCTAGCAACCCATCATCTGACGTATTAACAGTAATTGAGACAGCTGAAAAGGGTGTTAAATTCGATTTTCCTATTGATCTCAATGAATACGTCACAAAATGGGTCGACGTATTCACTACTAGTCAAAAAGGATATGTTGAGCGCTCACTTAATCGCGCAAGTCCATATATCTCAATGATTAAAACAATATTTAATGAAGAGGGTGTACCAGAAGATCTGATTTATCTAGCTCTTATCGAGTCTGGTTATATTAATTCGGCTAAGAGCAGAGCAAGTGCTGTGGGCATGTGGCAATTCATACGATCTACGGGCCGGATATATGGACTCAAGCAAAATAAATGGGTTGACGAGCGTCGAGATCCAGAAAAATCAACCCGAGCATCTGCTCGGTATCTCCGAAGACTCTACGAATTGATGGGGGATTGGTATATAGCCGCAGCATCTTATAACGCGGGACCTGGGTCTCTGGATCGAGCAATTCGAGAGACAGGGTCATCAAATTTTTGGGATCTTTATCGAAGTCCATGGCTTCGTAACGAAACGAAGGAGTACGTCCCCAAACTTTGTGCAGCGATTTTGGTAGCTAAAAATCCATTGGCATTCGGCTACGTATATGAGGTTTTACCTAAATTCACTTATGAAACCGTCACTGTCAAAACCCAAACCTCGCTATTACTGATTGCCAAAAAAGCCAAAATCACCATCGATGCTTTGAAAAAGATGAATCCTGAGTTATTAACCACTAAAACTCCACCTGGGACTTATCAAATTAAGGTTCCCGTTGGAACAGGAAATATGGATCTTACAATACCCAAACCAAACAAGAAACCCTTGCCCAAAAAATCTTCCAAAAGTACTTCTCCAACTGGTAAGTAAATACCTCATGTATTGGTGTCTTTGGGTTGTTTACTTCTAGATTATGTGGGATTATTAAATTTCTCCTGGGGCTATAGCTCAGCTGGGAGAGCG
>SXGQ01782563.1_pt1 | contig 76274 bp, 67 predicted proteins | sample 3178371 | NCBI WGS metagenome assembly SXGQ01 (sample SAMN11356859, study PRJNA531348) | freshwater metagenome | isolation source: freshwater sample F1-20 | place: China: Fuxian Lake, Yuxi | collected 2017-12-25 | reverse complement strand
CCTGAGTTTTTAAAAAGTAAATTAAATACGTCTAATAAGGGTAAAATTAGGTAAATAAAAAATAACTGAAACCTATAAATGAATATTTAATCTAAGGTTTCAAAATCACAATAACGGTCAACGTTAATCAGGCATCAACATTTTTATTACCTAATACTTATTACCTATTACCTAATTTTATTACCTAATTATATTTAACTACTTCCACCCCGAACTTCCTTAAAAATTCTACACCCTCGTCCGTTGGAAGGCCTTTATAAGCTGCATATGAATTCAAAAAGATAACTTTCTTGATTTTCATGCTGTATATAATCCGTGCACAAGAAATACAAGGAGATAAAGTAACATAAATCGTAGAACCCTCAATGCCAGCTCCATTTTTTGAAGCATATAAAATTGCGTTTTGCTCAGCATGCAAGGCTAACGAACAAGAGCCCTTGGAATCTTTCGGGCAACCTCCTTCATCTTTAAAATCCTCATCGCAGTTGTGTGTACCAGAAGGAGGTCCATTGTACCCGATGGAAATGATCCGAGTATCTTTCGTTAACACACAACCTACTTGGGCTCTGGTGCAATGAGACCTAAGCGCTAAATTTTGCGCCAAATCCATGAATATCTCGTCAAATGAGGGTTTTTTAATCATATCCATTAATTAAAGGACTTTAAATTAAGCATTAAATAAGAAAATAAAAAAGGATGACCCAAGGTCATCCTTTAAATGTAGCGGGGAGCAGAATCGAACTGCCGACCTTTGGGTTATGAATCCAACGCTCTAACCATCTGAGCTACCCCGCCAAATCAGGATGCAAAGGTAATTGAAAGCCTCTAGAAACTCAAATATTTTATGAATACTTATTAATTTTGAATCATATTTGGGAATTAACGTATAAATAATACCTTTGTTTAAAGGAAATAAAAATACTTATCTCTCTAAATGAACTGAACATGGATCAACCGCATTTTGAATTTGAATACGAGATAAAAGCCTCACCCAAAGTACTTTATCCTTATATTAGCACGGCTTCGGGGCTCCAACAATGGTTTGCAGAAAAAGTGAACGTAAAAAATGGAGATATTTTTAATTTTTTCTGGGATGACGAAAATCATTTAGCCACATTAACCCATAGCAAACAAAATAAATTTGTCAAATTCGAATTCAATAAACCAGAAAAGGGAGATGCATTAGCCTATATTGAAATAAAATTAGATGTTAGCGAGTTGACTAATGCCACTTACCTAAAAGTGTATGACAGCGCGTCTACTTTCAAAAGTGATGAAGATGCCACAGAACTATGGGATTATTTAACCGATAAACTGAAAGAAATCGTCGGCAGTTAATGATAAAGAAAATTGACAAATTAATTTTAAAGGCATTTTGGGGGCCATTTATTCTAACCCTGTTAGTTGTAATTTTTATATTTCTATTACGCTTAGTCCTTTTTTATTTTTCTGATTTGTTTGGCAAAGATTTAGGAACCACTGTCTATGTGGAGCTTTTTTTCTATTTCTCCTTGATCACCATTCCACTTGCATTGCCTCTTGCCATGTTATTGTCCTCCCTAATGACCTTTGGGAAATTAGGAGAAAATTTTGAATTAACAGCCTTGAAAAGCGCGGGGATTTCAATCGTCAGAATCCTAAGACCCATTTTTACCGTCGGTGTTTGCTTAAGTATTTTCATGTTTTGGTTTACGAATGTAGCTTTACCATGGGCCAATTTAAAAGGATGGAGCCTATTGTATGACATCAAGACGACCAAAACAACCTTAAATATCAAAGAGGGCATTTTTTATACAAATCTACCAGGCTATGCTATCAAAGTGGCCAAAAAATACCCCGATAACAAAACGCTGAAGTCCCTAATCATTTACGATCACACGCATAATGATGGAAATAGACACGTAACCCTTGCAGATTCAGCTCAGATGTACACCATTCTAGGGAAGAAATATTTGATATTTGAGCTATTTAATGGCAAGGATTATTTAGAAGACGCAGACCGAGGAAGTAATTTAGATGCCACCGATATGGCTTTGCATAGTTTCAAAAAAAGTAAAATAGTGATGTCATTGGAAGCTTTTGATTTACACAAAACAGAAGAAAATCAATTTGCCCATCACGAAATCATGCGAAACAATTGGCAACTGGCCAACGACTCTGATTCTTTAAACAAAATGATTAACGTAATCAAACTAGGTTTCACCAAATCCACTGGCCCTAATTTCATGTATCATAAAAAGAGCATTACCCCATCTTTGATGCTTTTAGAAAATACAAAATGGGTCAAAGAAAGACTAGCAAAAGGACTTAAAAAAGTAAATAAAGACCCATATGACATCGCGCTCCAACAAACACAAAATATGTTGACTTTCGGCCAAACAAATTTAGTGAGCTTGGATGATAAAGAAACCGTATTGAAAAAAACGAACCTGGAATGGCATCATAAATTTACCAATGCCTTAACCATTTTGGTTATGTTTCTAATCGGTGCACCCTTAGGAGCCATCATAAAAAAAGGTGGATTTGGTATCCCAGTGGTTGTGGCGGTATCATTTTTCATCTTGATGTACATCTTAACCCAACAAGGCGATAAGATGGCCAAGGAGGGAAAACTAATCTTACAAATAGGTGCATGGGCCTCAAATACTATCCTAGGACTTATTGGACTATATTTTCTGCGTATTTCCTTAAACGATTCCAGACTATTTGAATCAGATTTTTACCATGTTACATGGCAGCGCTTAAAAAACTGGATACAGAAAACAAGAGTTTCCTAGGCGCTTCAGAATTAGACTTGCATATAACATTCATTTTTAGTACTTTTGCAAATTAATTTTTCAAAACTTTAAAACTGGTAAAAGATGTATTTGTCACCCGAGAAAAAACAAGAGATTTTCGAAACGAAAGGGAAAGCAAAGTCAAAAATCGATACTGGTTCTTCTGAATCGCAAATTGCGTTATTCACGTACAGAATCAATTATTTGACTGAGCACCTTAAAAAGAACAAAAAAGACCATAGCACACGCTTAGGACTTTTGAAATTAGTAGGTAAGCGCCGTCGTTTACTTGATTACTTAACTCGTACCGATATCTCAAGATATCGTGCTATTATTTTAGAATTAGGTATTCGTAAATAATATATTCAGGGTTCCATTTAGTTGGAGCCCTGTTTTATTTGCCATTTATCAACATTTGTCGTCGACAAACAAAGCTTATTACACGCAAGGTTGCGTGAGAATTTATTCAGAAACGTATGTCATTTAACATTATTCAAAAAAATATTTCGATGCCCAATGGTAAGGAAATCCAAATTGAGACTGGCAAATTAGCCAAGCAAGCGGATGGATCTGTCGTTGTTCGATCAGGAAATATGATGTTGTTAGCCACTGTGGTTGCCAACAAAGAGGCCAAAGAGGGAGTAGATTTCCTTCCATTATCTGTTGATTACCAAGAAAAATTTGCGTCCAATGGACGTATTCCAGGTAGTTTTCTAAAAAGAGAGGCTCGCCTTTCTGATTACGAAATTCTTATTTCACGATTAGTTGATCGTGCATTACGTCCTACATTTCCAGATGATTACCATGCAGATGTGCAGGTATTGATCAATTTAATTTCAGCGGATTCTGAGGTTCTACCGGATGCTTTTGTTGGCCTAGCGGCTGCAGCAGCACTTGCGGTTTCTGATATTCCATTTAACGGACCTATTTCTGAGGTGCGTGTTGCTAAAATTAATGGAGAATATAAAGTAAATCCAAGTGTCAGTGAATTAGCTGGTGCTTCTTTAGAATTAATCGTTGCCGCAAATGCCAACGATATCTTAATGGTGGAAGGTGAAGGAGATGAAATCTCTGAATCAGAAATGATTGAGGCACTTCGCATTGCACATGATGCCATTAAAATTCAATGCCAAGCATTGAATGAATTAACAGTGGCTTGTGGAAAAACGGAAAAGAGAACGTATAGCCATGAAACGCACAACGAAGAATTACGTGCTGAATTATGGAAAAATTATTACGATAAATATTTGGCAGTAGCTAAATTAGCGAACCCTAAAAAAGAAGAGAGAAAAGCGGGTTTCAAAGCGATTGTAGATGAATACATCTCAACGTTAAATGAAGACCATACTGTAAATCTTTCTTTAGCTAAAGTATATTTACATGACATCGAAAAGGAGGCGGCTCGCCAATTAGTCCTTCAAGAGCGTTATCGTTTAGATGGTCGTAAATTGAACGAAATTCGTCAAATCACTTGTGAAGTGGACTATTTACCAACTCCGCACGGATCTGCCGTTTTCACTCGTGGTGAAACACAATCATTGACTACGGTAACTTTGGGAACTAAAATGGATGAGCAAATTATTGATCAAGCCATGACTCAAGGGTATAACAAGTTTATGTTACACTATAATTTTCCAGGATTCTCAACGGGCGAAGTAAAGCCAAATAGAGGAGTAGGACGTCGAGAGGTTGGACATGGTAATTTAGCTATGCGTGCAATCAAAAAAGTATTGCCTAAAATGGAAGATTTCCCATACACCTTACGTGTGGTTTCAGATATTTTAGAATCAAATGGTTCATCGTCAATGGCAACAGTTTGTGCTGGAACATTAGCATTAATGGATGCGGGGGTTAAAATCAAGGCGCCTGTATCAGGAATTGCCATGGGTTTAATTTCAGATCCGAAAACGGGAAAATATGCAGTTTTATCTGATATTCTAGGTGACGAAGATCATTTGGGTGATATGGACTTTAAGGTAACGGGTACTGAAAATGGTATCACTGCTTGCCAAATGGACATAAAAGTGCAAGGTTTATCTTATGAAGTTTTAGTAGAAGCATTATCTCAAGCGAGAGAGGGTAGACTTCACATCTTAAATGAGATGAAAAAGGCGATTCCGAGTGTAAGAGATGATTATAAGCCACAAACTCCAAGAGCTACCGTGATTAAAATCATGAAAGAGCAAATCGGTGCGGTAATCGGGCCAGGTGGAAAAGTGGTTCAAGATATTCAAAAACAATCTGGTGCTACCGTAACCATTGAAGAAAAAGAAGATGGAGGATATGTAAGTATCTTCTCAGCAAATGGAGCTGCCATGGATATGGCCATTCGCATGGTAAAAAGTATCGTAACAATTCCTGAAGTTGGTGAAATCTACGATGGAAAAGTTAAGAACATACAAGCATTTGGAGCTTTCGTTGAATTCCTACCAGGAAAAGATGGACTATTACATATCTCAGAAATTTCTTGGGATCGAATAGATACCATGGATGGTGTATTCAAAGAAGGTGATAAGGTTAAGGTTAAATTAGTTGAAGTTGACAAAAAGACTGGTAAATTCCGTCTTTCAGCTAAGGCATTATTACCTAAACCAGAAAGTTCAGAGAAATCTGAGTAAAGTGATATCAAGTTTATGGGTTTATTGGAAACAATAAACCCATTTAATCCGTTGTAATATACTATGAGGCAGCTAAAAATTAGCAAACAAATTACCAACAGGGAAAGTCAATCGCTTGATAAGTACTTGCAGGAAATCGGAAAAGTAGATTTATTGACTCCAGATGAGGAGGTTATTTTAGCACAAAAAATCCGCGAAGGAGATCAATTATCCCTTGAGCGCCTAACAAAAGCTAATTTACGTTTTGTCGTATCCGTAGCCAAACAATATCAAAATCAAGGACTTAGCTTAGGTGATTTAATCAACGAGGGAAATCTAGGTTTAATTAAAGCAGCACAAAGATTTGACGAAACGCGTGGATTTAAATTCATCTCGTATGCAGTTTGGTGGATTCGACAATCAATTTTACAAGCGTTAGCTGAACAATCACGTATCGTTCGTCTTCCATTGAACCGCGTAGGTTCATTGAATAAAATCTCAAAAACTTTTTCTGAGTTAGAACAAAAATTTGAGCGTGAGCCATCACCAGAAGAATTAGCAGAAGTGTTAGAAATTTCAACGGGTGAGGTAGTCGATACACTTAAAATCTCTGGTAGACACGTATCTATGGATGCTCCCTTCGTTCAAGGAGAAGAAAATTCACTTTTAGACGTGTTGGAAAATGATTCAGAGGATAAGCCAGATTCAGGTTTAATTAATGATTCCTTACGTCGGGAAGTTCAAAGAGCATTATCGACGCTTACGCAAAGAGAAGCCGATGTGGTTACATTGTATTTTGGATTAAATGGAGAACACGCGATGACATTAGAGGAAATTGGCGAGAAATTCAATTTGACTCGAGAGCGCGTGAGACAAATTAAAGAAAAGGCGATTCGTCGTCTGCGTCATACTTCCCGGAGTAAAGCGCTAAAAACATATCTTGGATAATTTTTAAAGCCTCTCACGAGGCTTTTTTTTGCTATGGGATTTCCAGCAGGCATCGTCGAACTAGTTGATATTCTATCCCAAATGGGAGTGGAAGAAGCAGTAATTTGCCCAGGTTCGAGAAACGCACCACTCATGTTGGCTTTAGCGAGACATCCCAAAATCCATTGCTATTCCATCTCAGATGAACGCTCTGCAAGTTTTTTTGGATTAGGCCTAGTGCTTGCCAATAAAAAACCTGTGATTCTTTGTTGCACCTCAGGTTCAGCTGGTTTGAATTTTGCCCCGGCCGTAGTGGAAGCTTTTTTCCAAGAATTACCTTTGTTAGTCTTCACCGCAGACCGACCTACAGAATGGATCGGTCAGTGGGATGGTCAAACCATTTATCAAAAAGAATTATATGGGAAACATGTGAAGCAATGCATTGATTTTCAAACTCATACACTTAAAAAAAGCGATTATTATCTAAAAGTGGGTGCTGGCACATACCAACAAGCCTGCGCGGAACCCAAAGGCCCCATTCATATCAATTTTCCTATTTCGGAACCATTTTATCCCGGCCATGGGGAAACGTTGCCAATAAGCAGTCTACACATTTTGTCTGAAAACGATCTGGTTAAATTAGACACGGGAAATCAAGTTAAATCCGTAGACTTACACCGTTATTTTGATACGAAAAAGACACAATCCATATTAGTAACAGTAGGCCAGAGGCCTTACAATAATGCTGAAAATGAATATTTCAGCCAATTAGCCTCATTAGGAATACCTGTGATAGGGGATGCCACAGCTAACCTGCCTACCATTTGCCAATGTGATCATGATTTAGTTTTGGCCAATGAGAATTTGTGGCCCACGTTAAAACCAGATTTGCATATTCATTTTGGAAAATCATTTGTTTCCAAACGTATTAAGCAGTTTTTAAGACGTGAGAAACCGAATAAATCTTTTCTAATTCATCCGAATCCCATCGGAAGACCCGATCCATTTCAGTCGTTGACAGACGTCATCCCTATGGATACGCTTCAGTTTTTCCAAGAATTTACTTGGCCTGTCCAACAAACGAACCCTTGGAAACTTTTGGCGCAAAGGGTAAATAGCATTCAAGAGAAATTTTTCAATCGACCAAATTTCACCGAATTACATGTCTATAATGATTTAATAAAGAAAATTGAAAATACTGGCGCAGCTCAAGTACATATTGCCAATTCCTTAGCCATTAGGTATGTCAATTGGACTTCCGAACATTTTGCCAATGCAGAAGTATTTTCAAATAGAGGTACAAGTGGAATTGACGGTTGTTTATCAACTGCTGTTGGCGCTAGTCAAAAAACCTCAAAATTAATTATTTCCATAATTGGTGATGTTGCATTTCACTATGATAAAAATGCACTTTGGAATCAATATGTTCCTAATAATTTACGAATTATCGTATTTAATAATGGGGGTGGGGGAATATTTAGAAACTTAGAGGGAGCCAAGGAACTTCCTGAACTGGAGGATTTCATGGAGACTAAACAAAATTTGACAGCTAAAAATACCTGCTTAGATGCTGGGATTAATTACCATAGCGTAAGGAGTTTTGACGAATGGGATACTATTTCTACGCAATTTTTCTCATCGAGCCAACAAGGAGTTTTGGTGGAAATTTTCACAAATTCCATTGAAAATGCGATTGAGCTCAAAAAATATATGGATTTATTCCGCGCTTGATTGCTTCGCAATTTTATCTAAATTCTTTAAATACAATTCATTTTTTGGATCAATAGCCAAGGCCATTTTAATCCACTTTTCGGCCAATTTCCACTGACTCCTTTGAATTTCTAAATAACCTAAATTATTGTATATCAAGTCTTTGTATTTTCCAGTCGCTAAGGCAGAAGTAAAAGAAGCTTCAGCTAGATCCAATTGGCCTAATTCTTGATACACAATTCCTTTGTTGATCAAAGTCTCCACCGCATTGGGTTTCAACAATAAAGCATGCTCATAAGAAGCTAAGGCATCATTATATTGCGTTTTTTGCAAATATATATCTCCTTGCAAAGACCAAAAAGCACTTGAATCCGGAAAATTTTTAACCAATTTAGCAGCAGATTCGAGCGCTAAATCAAATTTTTGAAGATTTTGAAATAATTCTGTTTGTTTTGAAAGAGCAGCCGAGAATTTAGGATCTAATTCATACGCTTTTTGAAAATCGGCTAATGCTTCATCATTTTTTTCAAGGCTTTGATACACCAGACCCCGATTATAATAAGCATCCGAAAATTCGCCTTGTTTTAAAATGGCCTCAGAATACCACTTAATGGATTCATAATATTCTTTTTCTTTGAATTTTTGATTTCCACGAAGGAAAAACTGAGTAGCTTCTTTTTTTTCTGCTTCTGAATCACAAGCGAAAAGAATCAAGGCAGAAAAAATAACGAATACAAAATGCTTCATGCTATATAATCAAACAAATGCCGAATTTGTTTTCAATTTAAATAATTCAAAATTCATTCGCATCTTTGTAGCCTAATAAATTAATAAATCAATATGGCTTACGCAGAAATGTTAACCGACAAAGGGTTAATGAAAATTGAATTTTACGCAGAGGATGCACCCATTCATGTAAAAAACTTTACTGACCTTTCTAAAAATGGATTTTATGATGGATTAACTTTTCATCGTGTGATCCCTGATTTTGTTGTCCAAGGAGGCGATCCAGATGGAACTGGTGGAGGAGGTCCAGGCTATAGTATTGCTTGTGAACTCACTGGAAATAATCAATATCATGATCGTGGAGTTTTATCTATGGCACATAGAGGTCCAAATACAGGTGGATCTCAATTTTTCATTTGTCATTCAAGAAACAATACTTCGCACTTAGATCGCAAGCATACGTGTTTTGGCAAAGTAGTGGAAGGATTAGATGTCATTGACCAAATTAGAGAAGGTGATGTAATCCAAAGCATCAAAATCATTGAAGATTAATGCATTTTATCAAAGAAATCCCTCATGATTCCATGCGAATATCCCTATTCGAATGGAATTCTAAATACATTTTGAAATTTGAAACGCCTGAATTGGAGCAAAGTTTCAAATTTTCGGTCATGGATTTTTCGGATCAAAAAGAAATAGAGGAGCTGGCAACCAGCTCCTCCTTTCAAAATACCATCATACAAAATTTCAAAAATATGTATGAGGCTATGTCACAAAGTTTGGGCAACTAAAGGCTTCCCAACCATTTTAAACGTAACTTTTTCTGATTTTCATTGAGCGTCTTTTGATCTGTCAACGAGAACGCGAGCAGGGGACTTTGTTGGACCGGCACCACAAAAGTGCGCTCCAAACCATCTCTTTTGACCGAAAACAAGATAGTGTCACCCACTTTTTTATCGGCCAATAACTTATCCAAGCCTTCAAAATTTGCTTTGTTAACCGACACGATTTCGTCGCCTACATTTAATCCATACACATATGCCGAAGCACCGCGATAAACAGAAATAATTTTACCTGACACTGCAGTGAAACCTAAATATGGGATTGATTTACCCTCGTTGGTATTAGACCAGGTAAATCCAAATTCATTAAATAAATTTTTATAATCAGGTGTTTGAACTCCATAAATATACGATTCAAAAAAAGGCTTAGCCGAGATACCAGCTACTCTAGTAAAGGCATCTTCTAATTCAGCGTCAGTAAATCCTCGGTTCAACTTTTTATAATAAGCCTGATAAAGATATTTGAAAACATCATCAATGCTTTTTTGACCCTGAGTAGATTTGATTATCCATGCGTTTAATACATGACCTAACAACGAACCTTTGTCATAATAAGAAACTGTTTGGTTGCGCGAGTTTTCATTTGGTCGGTAATATTTGATCCACGCATCCCAACTTGCCTCTGCGGCTGATTCAAGATGACTTCCTGGCGTATTTTCGACCGATGAAATTTCTGCAGCGATGCGATTGGCATAAACTTGATTTGAAATTTTACCCATCCGCTGCAAGATAACTCCTGAATAATAGCTCGTCATACCCTCAGAAAGCCATAAATTATGTGTATAATTCTCATTTTCATAATCAAAGGGTCCTAGTGCTTTGGGTCTAATTCGCTTTACATTCCAAAGGTGAAAATATTCGTGAGCCAATAAACCTAAAATTCCTTGGTATCCACTTTCACTTTCATAGGCCGACCTAGAAACGGAACATGTCGTGGAATACAAATGCTCCAATCCACCCGTTCCACGACCAATATTGTGCATAATAAATAGGTAATGATCGCAAGGATGTTCGCCAACTACCTTTTGTGCTTCTTCGCAAACCTTAATCACATCAGCCAAAAATTTACTCGAATCAACTTTTGCTGTACCATAAAAGGCTATTTGATGTGGAATTCCATTCACCTTAAAATCCCAAACTTTATGATTACCAATTTCAATAGGAGAGTCGATTAATTCATCCAAGTCTTTTGCCTGATACATAAATTTTCCTGTTTCTTTTAAGGCAGTAGAAACCACTTTAAAATTTTTATATGGCTCAATACGAATATCATGAGGAAGATTTGCAAAATCTTTTACAAATAAGAGAACATTGGCAGGATTAATATAGCCATGTGAATCATCTAAAAAAGAGGTTCTAACGGATAATTCAAAGGCGTAAACTCGGTAGGTAACTTGAATTTTCTTGGTTGCAGTACTTAAAGCAACACGCCACGTATTCTTATTAATTTTAGAAATCGGTATGGGTTTTCCATTAGCCTCAGCTTTAACCGCTTCTAAATTTTTCGCAAATTCCCTTATTAAATAGGATCCAGGTGTCCAGGCTGCCATTTTAAAATCTACGAATGGCTTTTTGTAGGATAAATTTGACAAGTCAAGAGTCGAGGTGATTTCAAAATAATGAGTTTGTGGCTCAGGCATTTTAATCAAATGACTTAAAGGACCTGCAATTAGCGAATAAGAAAATAAAAAAATGCCCAATGAGAGCACAAATGATTTAAGTTTGAGATTTAGCATACGTATATTTTGTTGGTGAATCTTCATATTATGTAAAATTAAATAAATACCTCAACTGTTAAAGTAATTAATGATTATTTGGCAAAATAGTCTTAAAAATAATAATTAGGTAGCACAATAATTTTGAAGAAAAATCGTATTTTTGTTTTAATCAGAATGCTGTAATCATTTACAATGAAATTGAAAAATAAACCCTTTGGCTGGCTGCCCTTCATACTTCTTTTTTTTATTTCTTTCGGCTCCATAGCCCAGCAAACATTAAGTTTCAAAGATCACACCCTACATTTTAGACAAGCAAAGGAATACTTTGATTCAAAGAACTATGTAGCGGCACGAGAAGAATTTTCCGCGTATTTAGGAAGTCTTGAGCCATTAAGTAATGAGCAATCGGGCCAAAAGGTACTAGCCGAATATTACATGACGATGTGCTCCTTATACATGAGTCAACCTGAGGCAGAAATTTTAGCGGAACGATTCATTGCAAATAATCCAGAACATCCACAGGCCGTTAAATTATTAAGAGGTATTGGGACATTTTTTTATGACAACGGTGATTATACCAAAGCGATAAAATACTTAGGCAGATCCTCTGAAACTAATTTAGATGCTAAATTCAAATTAGCTATTTCATATTTTGAATTAAAGAAATACTTAGAAGCATTACCTTTATTTAATGAGATAAAAGTGGAGCCCGAGGAAGAATATGCGCTTCCCGCTTCCTATTATGCAGGAATTATTAATTTTGGAGAGAAAAGATATGGAGATGCGGCAGTCGATTTTGCCAAAGCAGAAGCCAGTAGTAAATACAGAAAAGAGATCCCTAACTGGATCGGTTTATGTTATTTCAATCAATCTAAATTCTCCGAATTATTGAAATATGCAGAACCCATCATTGCTAAGAAAAACACCGGATATCGATTAGATGAATTAGCCTTGTTGGTCGCTGATGTGCAATTTCAGTTAAATCAATTCGATAAATCGATTAAAAGTTATGAGGCGTTTGGCAAAATGACGGGTTCAAAGTTCAGTCCATTATCTCAATATCGATATGGATTTTCTTTATTTAAAACGAAAAAATACAATGAGGCCACGGTTACTTTAAAAGAATTAGTGGCCAAAAAGGATTCCTTAGGCCAATATGCTGCATTTACTACGGCCTTAGCCCAACTAAGCGCTGGAAATTTAGTGGCTACTTTAGATGCGTTCCAGGTAGCTAGAAGTTTATCATTCAATCCAGCGATTCAAGAAGATGCCTATTTTAATTATGCAAAAGTATTATTGGATTTAGGAAAGGGGTCCGAAACGATCAATGAGATACAAGCCTTCAATGCTAAATTTCCGAAAAGCAAGTATGCGGAGGAAGCCATCGAATTAGTAGCTGATGCATTTATCAATTCTGATAATTTAGAAGTGGCGGTTAATTATTTAAAAGGAATTAGCAATAGGTCACCTAAGCTCAACTTAGCCTATCAGACCTTATCGTATAATTTAGGAGTTAGGTCTTATAATGACAACCAATTTGAACCCGCAATAAAATTTTTCGACGAGGCTATTTTAGTCGCTGAAAAAGAAGAAATAAAACTAAAGGCTTTATTAGGGAAAGCGGAAGCATTATCTGTGCAAAAGAAGTTTGAAGAAGCCATTCAAATTTATACGCCTTTAATGTCAAGCTCTAATAAATCGGAGGAATTTGTACAGAAGATTAGAATTGGTTTAGCGTTTGCATATTTCAACACAAAGGAATTTAGCAAAGCAAATACCTTATTTAAGACATATGTAGATCGTTTAAAGTTGACGCCAAATGCTAAAAATAATCCAACCATTTTGTTGAGGCTTGCTGATACCTATTTGGTTTCAAGGAAATATGAAGATGCCTTAAATTATTATAGCCAAGCCGCTGATATCGCAAAAACAGAAAAAGATTATGCCTTGTTTCAAAAGAGTATGACGCTTATTTATTTAAATCGCGGTAATGAGGCCAGGGCAGCGATGAAACAAGTAAGACTTAGTTTCCCCGATTCTAAATTTGCAGATGAAGCATTTTATCAAGAGAATTTGATTTTGTTTAATGCGGCAAAATATCCAGAAGCCATACTTGGATTCTCGGAAATAATTTCTGCCACAAAAGCGAGCGAATTTTTAGCTCAAGCTATCTTCAAAAGGGCTCAATCCTACACGAATACCGATAAATTCGATTTGGCTATTCAAGATTACAAAAGAATTGTCAATGAATTTACGACAGAAAAAATCGCTAAAGATGCTTTAGTTGGCCTACAAGAAAACTTAATTAAAGTAGGTAAACCAGAGGAATTTGGGCAAGTTTTAGACACGTATCAAAGTACCAACAAATCAGAGTCTGAAAACGATGCCATTGATTTAAAATATGGAGCTGCGAGAGCCATTTATGAAGGAAAGAAATTTGACAAAGCCATTGGCTCATTGAAAGATTTTATTGCCAAGTATCCCACAAATGAAAATATTGTAGAGGCAAATTACCTAATAGCAGATGCAGCAGACCAAATAAATGATACATTAACAGCTATTCAATATTATCAAAAAGTGATGGATCAAAATGAGCATCCACAGGTCAATAAAGTGATATTGAGAGCTGCTGAATTATCATTTGGACAAAAGAAATATTCAGAGTCCATTCATTTTTACCGATTGTTTAAGTCGAAAAATACCGAGGTAGACCAACAAACCATGGCCATGAATAAAATCATTGCTATTACGTATGAAGCTAAAAATCTGGATTCCATTGCTACCTTATTAAATGAATTAGAGCCATTAAGCAATATCACAAATGAAGAAAAAGCTAAGTTGACCCGCTCATTAGCCGATATGTTTAGCAGTGATTCAACCCAGATTGCTTCTAAAAGACAATGGTTAGCTAAAGTAATTAGCTTAGATAAAAATGAAATAGGAGCGGAAGCGCAATATGAATTAGCCTTATTATTAAGTGGAGAAGGCAAGTTTAAGGAGTCAAACGATATGATTACCACTAAGTTCAAGAACGAATTTGCAGAAGCGTCAGACGCGGTGATTGGTAAATCATATATTCTATTAGCAGAGAACTTTGTTTCCTTAAAGAATTTACCACAGGCTAAGGCCATTTTAAAATCGGTCATCGATAATTCAAGTGATACATCGGTCATCGAATTAGCCAAAAACAAATTAAAAAGTCTACCCATTAAGTAATGAATATGACAATCCAACTCAAAAAGACCACATTATTCATCGGCTTATTGTTCATACTACTAGGTATGCAATCGATCGTGTATGGCCAACAAAAAAAAGAGGGCAATATTCAGAATGATGATATAATTTTAGAAAAAGAGCGTAAAATTGAACTCAAACCTGAAATTTCTAGGAATTTTGAAGCCTTAGAAGAAGTTGAAAATACCAATAAAGGCAGAAAAATGAAGTATGATTTTGTTGAAAGAAAATGGGAGGTAAAAAGTCCGGCTATTTTAACAACATCAATTATAGGTCCAAGAGAGGGGGATGAATTAGTTTCGTCTTATGGACCCAAGTTTAAAAATATGATTAAGGTGGGAGCGGGTAATTACGGCCATACGTTAATCAATGGACATTTTGGATTATCTCCCAAAGAGAATCAATATCAAGGCATTTACATTAATCATGATGCAAATAGAAGAGGGCCTGTGGGTACAGCGTTTTCAGCACGAAATGAAAATGAGGTTAAACTCTATAGTAAAACATTCACTGGTAATTATTTATTGGACGGTTCCATTGGCTTTAAAAGAACAGAAGCCAATTTTTACGGAAGAGATGAGAAGAAATTCACCGGTAATTTAAATGATTTAAATATTGTCTACAATAAATTCCATTACACGGGTAGTATAGGAAATGCGCAAAAAGATGCCAAATACGATTATTCGGCTACTTCTGGATTGAATTACTTGTCGACTAGTTTTGAGAACAGAGAGTGGATATGGGGAAGCAAAATCCAGTCAGTATTACATGTAACAGATCAAATTTCCGCCTATTTGAACGGAGATATGGTTTTATCTGAAATAACCACGAGTACTACGAATAATCGACGTGAATTATATAGGATTCGTCCTAGTTTTAATTATAAAAATAATCGTGTATCAGTAAATGCTGGAATTAATATATCGAACGAAAAGGATAAAAACTTGTCTATAAATCAAACGAGACTATTTCCTGTGGTAAAATTAGACGTCAAGCCAACAGATTTTGTTCATATTTTTGCGGGCTTTGGTGCTGATACTTATTTTAATTCGATGAATCAATTTGTATCTGAAAACAACTGGATGGCCAATAATATCTCGCTAAAAAACACCGTACAGTCGAGTAATATTTATGGGGGTATTAAGGGTTCTAATGAGCGTAATTTTGATTTTGAAATCAAATTCGGGTATTCAGAATATAGTAATTTAGGATTTTTTATTGCGACAAAAGCTGATTCTTCACGTTTTGATGTGGCCTATGCAGGAGGTGACAAAAAAGTCCAGGTGGTCAATTTATCGGGTCAAATTAATTATCAAATTTTTGATAAGATATTATCCATCTTAAAATATGATTTCAATACCTATGAAAATTTAGGCTCGCTAGAAAAGCCATTTCATAAACCAGCGATGAATTTATCTTTTACTAACTCCATTACATTTAAAGATAAAATCATTGTTTCGCCAGATGTATTTTATTTGGGTGGTTTATATGGTTTTAATCCAAGAAATGGGCTGTCGGTTAAGATGCCTGATATTGTGGACCTTAACTTGAAAGTGAATTATTTAATCACTAAAAAATTCAATGCTTCGGTCAGTGCCAATAATATTTTAGGAAAAAGTTATGAACGCTATTTATTTTATCCTCAACAAAGCTTAAATTACACAGTGGGAGTAGCCTATTCATTTTAGTTATGCAAAATATTGATTTTATATCGGCGATTGAATCCTTGCTTTTAGAGCATGATTGTGTGATTATACCTAATTTTGGGGGATTTGTGATCAATGTACAGGATTTTAAATTTGACGAGAAAGAGGCCATTATTTATCCAAGAAAGAAATCCATTGCTTTTAATGAACGGTTAAAATCAGATGATGGGATATTAGCGATGTATATTGTTAAGCAAAATGTTATTTCTCAAAAAAAGGCATTTGAATCAGTGGCTGCGTTTGGGAAAGAAATGAAGGATGGTTTAAAAAATAATCAGCCATTGGCCTTCGGAAATTTAGGAACATTCTCATTAACGGAGGAATCTAAAATAATTTTCGAACCTAATCAGACGTTTAATTATGATTTAGACCAATTTGGTCTTTATTCAGTGTCGACAGGAGCTAGGAAAAAACCTGTTTTAGTAGAGGCCCCGGTCGAAAAATCACTCGAAGATCTTCCGATGCAGACAAAAGAGGAGGTTGAGGAAGTGCAACAGCCTAGAAAAATCACCTCGAAATTTTATGCCTATATACTTTTAGCGTTTATCGTTGGCGGAATGGGGGCTTATATTTTAACCGAACCAAATTCGAAATTTGTAAACAGTTCTTTTTCACCTTTGACGATACGAATTAAAAAAGAAACCAAGCAAGAAAAAATCACACCTACGAAAAATGCCATTTCAAAACCTAAATCAATTAATTCAGTTGATTTAGAAGAGGTTAAATCAGAAAATGTGGCGTTAAAACCAACAGTCAATTTAAAAGATATTGAAGTTTCAGAGCATATATTCTTGGTTGCGGCCAGCTTTAAAACCTTAGAGAAAGCTGAATTAGGTAAATCTGAACTAATTCAGAAGGGTTTTCAGAATGCGGTTATTTTACCTAAGTTAGAAAATGAAACCTATTACAGGATTAGTTTGGGAAGCGCAAAAAATATGGATTTGGCATATATAGAAGCTGCTCACTTGAAAAAAGATAAAAAAATAGACATTTGGGTGTTTAAAAAAGATTAATATGAATGTTAGTTATCAAGCACAAAGAGAATTAGAACGTAAAAATCAGGTTAAAGCGTTGATTGTTACCATCATATTCAATGGTTTGCTTTTTTTACTTATTTGGTCAGTCAAAATTTGGAATGAAAATCCAAATGCGCCGGTTTTGCTTGAACCTGAGGGATCTAAGGGAGAAATATCTTTTGAGCAAGAGGCTCCAAGTCCTAAATTAGAAGAAAAGAAAGAAATTATTCAATCTGAGACCGATGTGGTCCAACAAAATACCGTTCCACCAATTACAAGCAATGTAGAAAGTCCGGTTACTGTAAAGGCGACGGTTGTGCCGTCACCCAAAGAAGTTGTTCCTGAAGAACCTTTGGTCGATTTAAATCTTACACTAGGCAAAAGAACGTCTAAATCAACATCTTCAGGATCTGGTACAGGTACAGGTTTAGGTAAAGGGGGATCTGGAGGAGGAACTGGATCAGGAAATGGCAGTGGATCGGGAGGCAGTGGATCAGGAGCTGGTGATAAGCCAATTGCTCAAAACTGGACTTTCCCTACTTCAGTCATCAGCTCGATTGACAATGGAAATGAAACAGGTGAAATAACCTTCTTTATTCGTGTGAATGAAAAAGGCCTTGTGACCGAAATTCGAATTGAAAAAACCAATGTAAAATTATCACTTGCTGAAAAATACAAGAAAGCAATAAAAGGAGCTAAGTTTCAGCCCAAAGATGAAGGCAAAAGGGAAGGAGCTAGTGGCTTAAAAACGATTCGAATAGTTCCAACCAATTAATTCTTATAGGCCTAAGAGATGACCTATGAAGAGGTAATCCATTTTTTATATAATTCCCTACCTGTATTTCATAGGGAAGGCAAAAAAGCATATAAACCAGGTTTAGATAACATAGCCTCATTATGTGCACAATTAGACAATCCCCATCATTCATTTAAATCCTTGCATATAGCGGGAACTAATGGAAAGGGTAGTTCATCTCATTTCATTGCTTCGATTTTACAAGAGCATGGATTCAAGGTAGGTTTATATACCTCACCACATTTAAAATCATTTACTGAGAGAATTAAAATTAATGGGAAAGAAGTTTCAAAAGAATGGGTTAGCACCTTTGTCAGTGATAAAAAAAATATCATTAAGGAGGTTAGTCCATCCTTTTTTGAATGGACGGTCGCCATGGCATTTTGTTATTTTAAAGAACAACAAGTGGACTGGGCCATCATCGAAACAGGATTGGGGGGAAGACTAGATTCCACCAACATCATTACGCCTTTAGGATGTTTAATTACGAATATTGGGTATGATCACCAAGATATTTTAGGAAATTCATTAAGAGAAATTGCCAACGAAAAAGCAGGGATAATTAAGCAAAGGACACCTGTGACCATCAGTGAATTTCAACCAGAAATTTCAGATATTTTTATAGGGAAGGCGAATGAAAATCACTCTGTTATTCAATTTGCCAATGAAGATATTCGTTTAAAAAAGGTTTCCAGGGATCAGACTTTAGAATTGGATTTAGAAAGTACACATTTTGGCGATTTTAAATTATATAGCCCTTACGTAGGAACCTATCAAATCAATAATATAATGGGTGTTTTGGCTTGGTGCAGCCAATTAGACGCTATTGGGATTATCAATTTTAATAAGGCGAAGATTGAGTTGGGAATAAAAAATAGTCGAATAAATACCCAATTAAAAGGCCGATTTGAAATGATTAGCAATGATCCTAAAATAGTCGCAGATACAGCACATAATGAAAGTGGCATTCGCTTATTAATGGATCAGATAAAAAGCGAATTAATCGGTAAATTATGGATCATATTAGGCATGGTGGCCGACAAAGATCTAGATTTAGTTTTACAAATATTGCCCAAAAATGCAGATTATATTTTTAGTGAATCACATAATCCTAGATCGTTAAAAGCTTCCAATTTATTATCAATTGCTCAAAAAAATGGTTTAATGGGAACTGTCATCGAGGATGTGAATGAAGCTATAGCATTTGTCAAAAATAAAATGAAACAAGATGATTTAATTTTGGTCACCGGAAGTACCTATTTAATAGCAGAAATAGACGAAATAAATTAGTGGGCAGAAATAAGAATATAAAATATGAGTGGGCTGAGGCATTAAATAATGTTGTTCAGCATACTAAACCAGATTTTGGCCAGCAAAAAGGACAATGGAATTCTAAGCAATTTTTAAATGGCAACCCGGTTGTCTTGGAGTTAGGATGTGGAAGGGGTGAATATACCAATGGTTTAGCTAAAATATTTACTGATAAGAATTTTATTGGCGTGGACATCAAAGGAGATCGACTAGCTGCCGCTGGTTTATTAGCCCAACGAGAAAACCTTCATAATGTGGCATATTTAAGAATCATGATGCAATTCATCGATGATTTTTTTGAAGAAAATGAAGTAGATGAAATTTGGCTTACATTCCCTGATCCAAGACCAAAAGATCGAGACGAGAAAAAAAGGTTAACGCATCCCCATTTTTTAAATAAGTATAAAAAGGTATTAAAGCCTAATGGAATTCTCCACCTCAAAACTGATTCCGCTCCGTTTTTTGATTATTCCATGGACAGTTTACCAGCGAATAAATTTGAAATCATCGCTTGCACAAATGACTTATATGAATCAAAATGGAATAAGGATCATTTTGGAATCAAAACAAGGTTTGAGAAAATTTTCTACGAAAAGGGTTTTCCAATCAATTACCTACGAGCTATAAATAAAAAAGAGGCCTAATTTCTTAGGCCTCTCGATTATATCATTATTTGATTTCTTAACCTACGCGAGCAATTAAATCTGCTGCACGAGAAGAATACCCAAATTCATTATCATACCAACCTACAACTTTAACTAAATTACCCATTGCAGTAGTAAGATTAGAATCTAGAATACATGAATGTGAGTTTCCTATAATATCGATAGAAACAATCTCATCTGTTGTATATTCTAATATCCCTTTCATTGGGCCATCAGCCGCTGCTTTTAAAGCTGCATTAATTTCAGCAACAGTAGCATCACGCTTTAATAAAGCTGTAAAATCCGTAACTGAACCGTCTGGAGTAGGAACACGCATAGCATTACCATCTAATTTACCTTTTAAATGAGGTAAAACTAAACCAACTGCCTTGGCGGCACCGGTTGAAGTAGGTATAATTGAATATGCTGCTGCCCGAGAACGACGTAAATCCGAATGAGGAGCGTCCTGCAAATTCTGATCAGCTGTGTAAGCATGAACAGTTGTCATAAATCCTTTTTCAATTCCAAAAGTATCATCTAAAACCTTAGCCATTGGAGCTAAACAGTTAGTCGTACATGAAGCATTTGAAATAATAGTCATTTCATCTGTTAAGGTTTCATCATTTACACCCAACACAACTGTTGGAATATCACCCTTAGCAGGAGCAGAGATAATAACTTTACGCGCTCCAGCTGTTAGATGCTGTCCAGCACCATCTTGGTCAATGAATCTACCAGTAGATTCTAAAACAACATCTATCCCTAAAGAAGCCCAAGGTAATAATTTAGGATCGCGCTCAGCAAAAGACTTAATTGCTTTTCCATTAACTGTGATGCTATTCGCATCAGAACTAACAGAACCATTGAAACGACCGTGTACTGAATCATATTTCAATAGATGTGCCAAAGTTGCATTGTCAGTTAAATCATTGATAGCAACAATTTCAACATTTTCCTTTTCAAGCAATCTGCGAAAAGTAAGCCGACCTATGCGACCAAAACCATTAATAGCTACTTTAATTTTTTTCATTGAATAAATAATTTGATTTCCTGATTAAAAATCAAAATTATAAAATAAATATAACTATAACAAGTTTTTAAAATGCCATTAAGGCTATTTAAACGATTTAAATTAAGATTCTTACAAATGTAAATCGCATTATTATTATTTACCTAAAATGCTAATTAGTGTATTTATTGAAAATAAATCATGGATACGTTTTTTATTCAAACAAATTTGCTATATTTGTATATCAAAATACTTCAATCGTCAGATGGGGTAGGGGAGTGACAGAATGTCACTTGTCAATTTAGCTAAATTCAAGGCTCTTAATTCACAAAATAATATTTCGTTTGATTACGTAAGTTATTGAAAATCAATTAGTTGGTATATTAAAGTTTAAGCTAAATTTAGTCTTGATTTTGGTATTAAAATCGATACAAAGGCTCTATAAGCGATCTTTTATTTTTTAATTCCATTGAGAATTTCATCATTTTACCCGTTCTTTGTCTTTCAATAATTGCATAAGATTTATATGAATACGTTAGAAAAAATTATTTTAGAATCTTGGGACAATCCTGAGTTAAGAAAAAACGCAGAAACGGTTAAAGCTATAGAAGATGTGGTGGATTTGGTGGATAAGGGTCAGCTTAGAACAGCCGCACCTAAGGAGGATGGAACATGGCAAGTAAATGAATGGGTAAAAAAGGCTATTGTCATGTATTTCCCTATTCGCCAGATGGAAGTAAGTGAAGTTGGAATATTCGAATACCATGATAAAATGCGTTTAAAGTCTAATTATAAGGAATTAGGGGTTAGAATTGTTCCTCCGGCTGTCGCTCGTTATGGTGCATATTTAGCTAAAGGCACTATTTTGATGCCTTCATATGTCAATATTGGGGCATTTGTGGACGAGGGAACCATGGTGGATACTTGGGCAACGGTTGGAAGTTGTGCTCAAATAGGTAAAAATGTCCATTTAAGTGGTGGCGTTGGCATAGGTGGAGTTTTAGAACCACCTCAAGCTTCTCCAGTTATTATTGAGGACGGGGCATTTATTGGATCCCGTTGTATTGTAGTTGAAGGAGCGCATATAGGTAAAAAAGCAGTCTTGGGCGCAGGAGTAACCATAACGGGCTCTTCAAAAATCATCGATGTTTCAGGTCCGGAGCCCGTTGAGTATATTGGATTTGTACCTGAAAACTCAGTGGTTATTCCTGGTAGTATTCAAAAAACATTCCCATCAGGTACATACGGGGTTCCTTGTGCATTAATTATAGGCAAAAGAAAAGAGAGTACGGATTTGAAAACATCATTGAATCAAGCATTACGTGAAAATAATGTCGTAGTCTAATCCAAAATCAATGATTACCTTTACACCCGGTCTTATAAGCCGGGTTTTTTTATGGAAAATGAATTGAAAATTGGCGAATACAATCGCCTGCGTATAATTAAAGAAGTTCCTTTCGGGCTTTACCTAGATGGATATGAAGACGAAATATTGCTTCCATTGCAGTATGTGCCCGAAACATACCAAATAGATGACATTTTAGAGGTATTTATCTATCGAGATTCTGAAGACCGGATCATTGCAACTACGCTAAAGCCTTTTGCGACAATCAACCAATTTGCTTATTTAGAAGTACATTCAGTTACTCCATTAGGTGTATTTTTAGAATGGGGATTAGCGAAACATTTATTTGTTCCATTTAGCCAGCAGTTTCAAAAAATGACCGTGGGCAGATCATATCTAGTCTACATATACCTTGACGCACAAACGGATCGTATCGTTGCTTCCGCACGTGTAGAGAAATTTCTACCGGTTGTTGATGCAGAAAGTATGTTTACAATTGGCGACAAAATAGAAGTGATTCCATTTGAATACACAGATTTGGGTATCAAATGCTTAGTTAACAATTGTGTAATCGGATTGCTTTTTAAAAACCAAGTGTTTACAAAACTAAACATGGGCGAATTGACACCTGTATACATTTCTAACATAAGGGCCGATGGTAAATTGGATTTAAGGTTAGAACCTATGGGACATGTTCGAGTTGATAATCAAATTACCAGGGTTTTGGATGCCTTGAAAGAAAACAATGGAGTGCTCATGCTACATGACAAAAGCCCAGCCGAACTAATTTATGATCAATTAGGTATGTCTAAAAAAGATTTCAAGAAGGCTGTTGGTGGATTATACAAAAGTAAACAAATTGCAATTCATCACGACTGTATATCACTTTTGTAAATAAAATATATCTTGATTTTTTGTTGCATTTCAATTACTTAGAATTTACTTTTGTTACCTGTTATTTACAAAAGTATATCTAATGAATCTAAGCGATAAAATCGAATTGTTAATTAAAAAAAAGCAAATGAGTTCTTCTCAGTTTGCGGATGTATTAGGAATTCCTCGTAGTAGTATATCCCATATTTTATCTGGTAGAAATAAACCAAGCTTAGACGTTGTACAAAAAATATTGACCGCGTTCCCAGAGGTCAGCGCAGAAGACTTATTATTTGAAGATCGAACGTTAATAGTTACGAGCACAAAATTACCCACTCCTTCGAGTCAGGAAACTTTGCCATTGAATAATTTATTTGATGCTCCAAATGATACCGCTTCAGAATCCGTTAAAAATAATTTGCCTGAGTCTACTATTGTACGATCAAATCTCAGGCGGTCAGTAAAAGAAAGTAATTTAACACCCAATACTGGGGGTAATTCTGGTTCTGAAAATGTACACACCTCCATTAGGTCTCTTCAAAAGAAAATTGATCGTGTCATTATATTTTATTCAGATGGTACATTTACAGAAAGTAAACCCTCTGATTAGTTTTTTTAAAAATGAATTCAATTTCAGGGAATTCTATTGATCAAATTTCGATCCATTTCATAATCCATTGAGTTGCACTTATCCACAAGATATCCACACTTGTGCACAATTGTATTTTGAAAAAGACTTTTAGTTCGTTAAAATAATCTTATCCACAGGATGAACCCTACTTATCCACAGGAAATTGTGGATAAGTAGCTAATATGTTAACAAATGAATCAATCATAGGCTTTGGATTACAAATTAATTGGCTAATCCTCTAACAAATAATTACAAAATGAAGCACTGACTGTATTTTTTGACTTTGGCTTAATATTGATTAATTTTAAAATATATACGTAATCATCATATGCAAAAATTAGACTCATTAAACCAAGTAGCTCAATTCCATCAGACATTTGGAGCACCCATATTAGCAGAACCTACTATTCCTTCACCTGAACGTTGTGGATTAAGGGTAAGTTTGTTGGCAGAGGAATTAGATGAATTAAAAGAAGCTATCGCGGCTAATGACCTGGTTGAAATTGCGGATGCGTTGTGTGACTTACAATATGTATTATCGGGGGCGGTTCTAGAATTTGGATTGGGAGAAAAGTTTGTAGACTTATTTAATGAAGTTCAGCGATCTAACATGTCTAAGGCATGTCAAAGTTTAGAGGAAGCAGAATATACTGTTAAATTTTACCAGGATAAAGATGGGACAGCAGCTGAAATAAAAGAAGAAAATGGAGTTTGGAAAGTTTTCAGAAAGGCAGACAATAAAGTTTTAAAATCAATTAATTATTCTCCAGCAGATTTAGTATCCATTTTAAAATGATCAAAATTTTATTGATTGAAGACGAGCCAAAGACTGTTCAATCCTTAAAACAAGGGTTGGAAGAAAATAATTATGATGTTTCCATAGCCTATGATGGTCATATGGGCAAACAATTAGCGCTGGCACACACATACCAACTCATTGTTTCGGACATTATAATACCAGGGATTAATGGATTAGAATTATGTAGAGAACTTAGGAGTCTAGGAATACAAACGCCCATTTTGATGTTAACGGCCTTAAGCACGACGGATGATAAATTAAATGGTTTTGAAGCCGGTGCGGACGATTATTTACCTAAACCCTTTGATTTTAAGGAATTTTTAGCCAGAGTAAAAGCGTTAATTAAGAGGTCTAATCAAACGATATTAGAAGCGCAGATTTTAAAATTTGCTGATCTAGAAATGGACTTAAACAGTTCATTAGTGAGTCGTGCTGGCCAAATGATTAATTTGACTTCCAAGGAATTTCAGCTTTTGGAATACTTCCTAAGAAATCAAGAAAAGGTGATTTCAAAGGCTGAAATTGCTGAAAATATTTGGGAAGTAGAAGATGAAAATAGTTCAAATTTAATCGAAGTATATGTTAATTATTTACGTAAAAAAGTCGACAAAGGGTTTTCTAGTAAATTGATACATACACAATTTGGTATGGGTTATATTTTACGACAAGAATAAAAGATGCAGATACGGTCCCGACTAACTTATCAATTTACTTATCTAGTTTCGGCGATCTTATTCGTATCTTATTTCATTATTTATGTATTTTCTCAACAGAATTACAAAGATAAATTTTACAGCCGACTGCGTCAAAAAGCCAACACAGCGGCAGAATTGTTAGTGAACGTAAACCAAGTAGACTCCAAACTTTTTCGTATAATCAATCGGGCCAATCGGGATATTCTATATAAGGAAAACATCATGGCCTACGATACCTGCAACGAACGAATTTATCGGTCGAATGATACGATCAATTTTCACATAAATGTGGAACGAGTGAAGGAAGTCTTTAAAAAGAAAGAAGTCCGTTTTGAAGTAGATGAATTAGAAGTACTTGGTACTGTTTTTGTGACTCCAGAAGGCCAAATAGTAGTTTTTGCAGGCGCTGAAGACCAATACTCAGCAGAAAATGCCAAAGATTTAAAAAACATTTTAATTGCCCTTTTCTTATTATTCGTCTTTATCGTAGTCATATCAGGTTGGTTTTTTGCAGGAAGGGCCATTAAGCCTATTTCAGAAGTAATCAAGCAGGTAGACCAATTATCTCCTAAAAGGTTGGAACAAAGGCTAAATACAGCAGATTCTGAAGATGAAATAGGGAAGATGGTGACCACAATTAATCGCTTATTAGAGCGAATTGAAAATGCATTCAAACTGCAAAAAACCTTTATCGCTAACGTATCACATGAGTTGAAAAACCCATTAACGAAAATTTCATCCCAATTAGAAGTTAGCCTTCTAAATGAACGAAAAATTGAAGATTATAAGCAAACAATCGCCTCTGTATTAGAAGATACACAAGACCTTGCTGCCATTACGGAAAGCCTATTGGAACTCAATAAAATAAGCATATCAGATTATCAAGCTAGTTTTTCAATTCTTAGAATAGATGAAATAATGTGGGAAACCCGAAGCTTAACTCAAAAGTTAAATGCTGCATATAAAGTAATGATCGACACTCAATTCATGCCCGATAATGAAGAATTATTACATATAAAAGGAGACGAAAAATTAGTTCTTACAGCGCTAAAAAACTTGATTGAAAATGGCTGCAAATTTAGTATAAATAAACAGGTATATGTAAGCCTTCAAATCGTAGACGAAAACATTGAAATCAAAATAAAAAATGAAGGAAAAGGCATTCCAGAAGCAGATATTCCCTATATATTTCAACCATTTTTCAGAGCTGAAAATACAGCAGCTTCTAAAGGATATGGCATTGGGCTTTCTTTAGTAGAACGGATTGTCAACTTACACCTAGGATCCATTTCCGTACAATCAGAACAAAATGGCTGGACTGAATTTACCGTAAAATTTCCCATCGCTTCTTAGTAAAATAATCATACATTGAAATCACTCAATGTATTAAGAAGTAAATTACACTATAGATTAACTAAAGTAAACTCATAATAGACCATAATATGCTTATTCATGCCTAATTTGACATCATATTTAAATATATAATTTTTGTTCTATAATTTATATTATGTTAAGTAAGATATTTGAATATACCCTATGAGGTTAGAATCATATCTCATATATAATTTCAAGCATAACATAAAACCAAAAAAGGCCGACAATCATGTCGGCCTTTTAATAATAACAAAATGAGCTTATTAATTTAACTCAGCTAATTTAGCATCAAGCTTCAAAGCTTTATAAATCTGCTTCAAAACCTCTTTTAAATCAACTTCCTTTTTATTTTTATAAGCCTTCTCAAAATATGGCAATGCTTGTTCGTATTTAGCAGAAACGGAAGCTTCAATCGCCTTCCCTTCTTTTTTATACGTATCCATATCCATATTATCGACTTTCTTCTTGATTTCTACCCCTTCATTGTAATAATATGCACCTAATTGGTATAAGGCATCATAATAATTTTCATCAGCCTCTAATGCCTTTGAATAATACATTGGTAGATCTTTCCGATACTCTGCAATTTTAGCATTCAATTCAGCTAATTTAGCGTTATTAGCAGCCAAATCCCCTACTTCCGATTCAGCCTTCGTTAAATCAGCCTTAAGATCATTTAAAGCCGTGTTATATTCAACTAACGTAGATTCCAACTTAGTAACTTGGGCTTTAATTGGACCTTGTTTGGCTGGAGGAGTTGTTTTCAATTTAGCTTTTGTACGCTTTAATTCATCTGAAAACAAGTCCACTTGGTCTTTTTGGGCAGCTACTTTACGCTTAGCATCATTTACCTTAAACGTTTTTTCTTGAATTTTACGTGCTTCATCATTAACACCAGAAACCTTATTCTCAAACAATAATCCTAAATTCAACCATGACATGGCATCTTTTGGGTCCTTGTCTAGGGTTGCTTTCAACTGAGTAATCGCTTGGTCAATTCGGTTAAAAGAAATCAACATATTGAATTTTTCATTCTTCAAATCCTTATTATTTGGATAAATAACCATCGCTTGGTCTATGATAGCTAACGATTTATCTTCTTCTTTGGCTACTTTATAGATTTGTGATAAACCATACATGATCGCCATATCTTTTCCACCTATTTTCAAATAATGCTCATAAGCTACCTTAGCTTCCGCGTCTTTTTGACACAACTGAGCCACAACTCCTGTGTACATCGCAGAAGTTGTATCATTAGGAGAAATTTCCGCTGCTTTGCTCATGTATTTATAAGAACCTGCATAATTCTTCCCTTGATATTTAATAACACCCATATTCATTAAGGCCCCATAAGCCTTTTCACGACCTGTTAATAAAGCCTCAGCATCCTTAGCAGTGCTACCTTTTTTACCATCTTTGGTATCCAATTTAACCGCCTCAGCAATGTATTCTAAAGCCTTAAATGCAGCATCTGCATCCTTTAATGCTACCGTTGAATCCGGAAATGACGCCAAATCCAAATAAGCTACCGCCCTCTCTAACCATGGTTTGGGTTTAGTTGGAGTTTTCTTTACCGCTTCGTCTGTCTTTTTAACAGCATCAAAAATGGCTTTCTTTTGCGCTTCGACCAAAGCCTTATCCACCTGGGCGAAAGTCGAGCCTGCAGCCATAGCCACAGTAAACAGGGTTAAAACTAATTTTTTCATTGTTTTTGTTTATATTAAAAAAATAGCCCGAAATAAATTTCGGGCCGATAAAAATTTACTCTTCTGTTAAATCATCTACTTTATCACCATTAGCAGATTCGCCATCGCTATCTTCTGTTGACGCATCAGCATTTCCTTCTGTCGACTCAGCTCCTTCAGAAATCACCTCCACTCCTACTGATACTGCATCCCCTTCTAAAACCTCCACCTCTTCTGGCTCTGGTTCTTTTTCAATTTTGGTTACGGACGAAATCTCATCAGACTCACTTTTCAAACGAATCAACTTAACTCCTTGTGTATTTCTACCCATGACACGAAGTTCTGCGACTGAAGAACGAATTAAAATACCTGCTTTAGTAATGATCATCAAATCATCATTGTCGTCTACTTCTTTTATGGCTACCAATGCACCGGTTTTTTCGGTGATATTAAGCGCTTTCACACCCTTTCCTCCCCTATTGGTCAATCGATAATCATCCACTTCTGAACGCTTACCATAACCTTTCTCCGAAACAACTAATAGTTGTTGGACCGCAGGATCAGACACACAAACCATACCAATAACCTTTTCAGTTGGTATTTTTTCATCAATCCATATCCCCTTAACACCCGCAGCCGTACGGCCCATAGGTCTAACCCGAGTTTCCTCAAAACGTACCGAACGACCTGTATTAGTCGCTATAACGATTTGATTATTCCCATTTGTTAACGCCACATCTAATAAACGGTCACCTTCCCTTATCGTGATGGCATTAATTCCATTTTGACGAGGTCTTGAATAAGCTTCAAGCGAAGTTTTCTTAATTGTTCCATCTTGCGTACACATCACAATGAAATTATTGTCGATGTAATCAGGATCTGTAATGGACGTAACGTTAATGACAGCCCGTATCGAATCTCCATTCTCAATATTCATCATATTTTGAATCGGTCTGCCCTTAGAAACTTTTGAACCTTCTGGCACCGCATATACACGTAACCAGAAACATTTTCCACGCTCCGTGAAAAACAATAACCAATTATGCATCGTTGCCGAGAACAAATGTTCTGTATAATCATCATCTTTAGTCGCTACCGCACGTGAACCTACTCCACCCCTTGTTTGCGAACGATATTCAGTAATGGCCGTACGCTTAATATAGCCTTGAGCAGACACTGTGATCAACATCTCATCATCGGCAATCATATCTTCCACAGAGAATTCTTCATCTGTCATATTGATTTGCGTTCTACGCTCATCGCCATAACGAGTTTTCATGTCGGTCAATTCATCCTTAATGATTTGCAGTTGACGCTCTGGCTTAGCCAAAATATCCTCCAAATCATCAATCAATTTCATGATTTCAGCAAATTCATTCATGATTTTCTCACGCTCCATTCCAGTTAAGCGTTGTAAACGCATTTCAAGAATAGCCTTCGATTGAATTTCAGATAAATTGAATTTTGACATTAAGCCTTCTTGCGCCGCTGAAGGATCCTTAGACTCACGAATCAACTTAATAACCGCATCTAAATTATCCAAAGCAATGATAAAGCCTTCTAAAACGTGTGCGCGCTTTCTAGCTTCACGTAAGTCATACCGCGTACGGCGAATAATCACCTCATTCCTATACTCAACAAAATGATGAATTAAATCCTTAAGATTTAACATCATAGGTCTTCCTTTTACTAAGGCTACATTGTTAACACTAAAAGAAGATTGAAGTGCCGAGTGCTTATATAAGTTATTTAAAACTACATTAGCCACCGCATCCCTCTTCAAATCAAAAACAATACGCATTCCTTGACGATCTGACTCATCTCGTATCTCCGAAATCCCATCGATACGCTTGTCATTCACCAAGTCAGCGCACTGCTTAATTAAATTAGCCTTATTGACCATATAAGGAATCTCAGATACAATGATCTGCTCCTTACCTGTTTTGGACGTATCAAAAGTTGCATTTCCCCTCACAACAATTCTGCCCCTACCCGTCTCAAATGCATTTTTTACTCCCTGAACACCATATATAGTCCCTCCTGTTGGAAAATCTGGAGCCTTAATGTATTGCATCAACTCCGGAATCGTAATATCACGATTATCAATATAAGCCGCAATACCATCCACTACTTCCGTTAAATTATGAGGCGCCATATTCGTGGCCATACCCACCGCAATACCCGAAGTTCCATTCAGCAGTAAATTAGGAATCTTAGCAGGCAAGACCGTTGGCTCCTCTAAACTATCATCAAAATTGGGCTGAAAATCGACCGTCTCCTTATTTAAATCAGAAAGCATCTCATCCGCAATTCGCTTTAAACGTGCCTCAGTATAACGCATCGCTGCTGGAGAATCTCCGTCAACCGATCCAAAGTTACCCTGTCCATCCACCAAAGGATATCGCAAAGACCAATCCTGAGCCATACGCACCATGGTATCATATACAGAAGAATCCCCATGTGGGTGATACTTTCCTAATACTTCCCCAACAATACGAGCTGATTTTTTGTAGGATTTATTGTAATTAACACCCAACTCCTCCATTCCATAAAGTACTCTACGGTGCACTGGCTTAAGACCATCACGCACATCCGGCAAAGCACGAGAAACAATTACCGACATCGAGTAATCGATGTACGCTCCCCTCATTTCATCTTCGATGTTGATAGGGATAATATTAGAATTTAATGACATAAATAATGGTTTGATTCAATGAACAATCCAACATGATAAAATCGATTTTCTAGATTTTAATTGGATTTTCCAATAGTTACAAATATCATAAATTCTAACAATTTTTCCAAGAAAAAATTCATCAAATTATGCGTTTTTTTAGGTAGAAAAAAATCAATTCCATAGCTTTGAAGGAGTTATCAAAAATGCTTATAAAAAATCGTTTTGAAATTAAAGTCGCCTAGTTATATTTTTGTTATTTTTAGCCTGTTTATGGGCTCATTACAGGCGTATAGTCAGCAAATTATCAGGACACCTTACCTTCAAATGCTGGGCGAAAAATCAGTCCAAATACGATATCGAACCAACCAAGCCATATTAAGTGAGGTACAAATAAGCAGCGATGGCAAAACATTTAATCGGATCAAGAAATCAAGTCAAACCAATACCGAACATTTAGTTTTTATTGACTCATTGACAGGGTCCAACAAATACTTTTATCGAATCAGATTAACCGCAACCCAATTCGCAGGAGATTCAACCTATTTCTTTAAAACCGCTCCGGCCATTGGATCCCAGGAAAAATTCAGCGTTTGGTCCATCGGCGATATGTATCCTGATGGCCCCTATCAAAAAAATGTTTACGAAGGATTTAAGAAGTTTATCGGCAATAAATACACGAATCTCTTTATGACAGTGGGCGACAATGTGTATGGAGGTGGTACGGATGATGATTTTCAAAAAAATTTCTTTCAAATTTATCAAAATGGCCCTTTGCTCAAACAATCGGCCCTCTTCCCTAGCGTTGGAAACCACGATTATGATGCATATCCTAAAAATCAGGATCATCCCGACATGGCTTATTATCAAAGTTTTACATTGCCCACAAAGGGAGAATTAGGAGGTTTAGCCTCAGGGTCTGAAGCATATTATTCATTTGACTACGGAAATACACACTTTATTTGCCTTGATTCCTACGCTTGGGGAAAAGATAATAAGCGTATTTTTGATGGGCCTTCGGACCAATTAACCTGGCTGAAAAATGACTTAAAAGCGACTAAGCAAAAATGGAAAGTCGTATTTTTTCATTATCCCCCCTATACCAAAGGGACCTACGATTCCGATAAGGTACCTGATTTAATTAATTTAAGAGCTATTTTACCCAAAGTATTTGATGAATACAACGTTGACCTTGTCCTCACCGGTCATAGCCATGTTTTTGAACGTAGTAAACCCCTGAAAAATCATTATGGCCTATCCTCTGAATTCAACAAATCAATTCATTGGCCCCAAAGTTCTTCTGGGCGTTATGACAAATCGGCCAACTCATGTCCTTACCTTTTCTCGTCAAGCAATACTGATAAAAATGGCGTTATTTATGTAGTTAATGGCGTTGGCGGAGGTCCTGGTACGTTAAGGTATGGAGTAACTCATCCTGTCATGGAATATAGCCTTGCTGGACAAGCAGGGTCTTTTTACTTTGAAATAGATGGCAATAGATTGGATGCTAAATTCATCAATGAAGAAGGCAATGTGTTGGATCAATTCACCGTATTTAAAGACCTAAACCTAAAGGCTCCTAGCACTCAAACGATCAATTATTTTGACAAATTAGAATTAGCTGCCACCTGGACCGGCGAATATGTCTGGTCCAATGGTGATAAAACAAAAAACATCAAAGTTAACCCCTCTGAAAATACCGTATTTAAAGTATCTGATCCCCAAAATTGCTTCCAAGAATCATTTGACATCAAAGTCAATCCTCCCCTTTCCATTCAGAACGTAGAAGAGTCAATCAATATACCTTTTGAATCGTTAACTATTTATGATCTATTAGGTCGTAAAACGAAGGAATTTAAGCAGAATGGGATGATAAATAAAGAATTGATTTCTGAATTAAATCCGGGTTTGCACATTTTGATATACCAACAAAATGGCCAAGAAAAATCGATGAAAATAAGGACTAATTCTTATTAGAAGACGAATCTCGAACGATTAATTGAGTCTTTAGAACTTCAACCCTAGGTTTCAAATCCTCTCCTTTGTGATTTATTTGGTCTAACAATAGCTCGACTGACAATCTGCCGATCTCTTCCAACGGTTGTGAAACTGAGGAAATTGATGGAGAAACAATAGAACAAATAGGCTCATTGTTAAAACTAACTATTTTGACTTCCTCTGGCACAGAAATATTTAAACCTCGTAAGGCCACCAAAACTCCTAAGGCTAGTCGGTCCGAAACGACTAAAATTCCATCAGGCTTATTTTTAGCTCTCATCAATTCCTGAGTGCACAATGTCGCTGAATCCTGTACATAATCTGAATGAATAATTAAATTTAAATCTTCCTTGACACCTGATTCAGCTAATGCCCTTAAATAGCCTGAAATTCTTTGATTACTCACGGAAACATTCTTCGGTCCAGCAAGGAAAGCAATTCGCTTGCAGCCTGTATTAATTAAATGTTTAACCGCCTCATAAGCTGATTGTTCATTGTCAACCATCACTTTTGATGCATGAATTTCATCACTATCTCGATCAAAAAACACTAAGGGGATTCCTCTTCGTTGTAAACGTGTCAAATGATCCAAATTTACCGTTTCCCTAGACAAGGAAATGATGATCCCTTCTACCTGACCTCTAGATAAATTCTGAATATTTATTAATTCCCGTTCATAAGATTCCTGTGTCTGGGTAATCAACAAACTATAGCCGGCAGCGATGGCCGCTTCCTCAATCGATTTTAAAATGGTTGAAAAAAAGTAATAGCCCAAGTCTGGTACAATAACCCCTAAGGTTTTAGTCTTACTTTTGACTAAACTAGTGGCAATAACATTGGGTTGGTAATCTAACTCCTCAGCTAAATCAACCACCATTTTTTTTGTGTCGGGGTGAATATCTGGTAAATCCCTCAAAGCCCTAGAAACTGTCGCCACTGAAATGTTCAGTCGCTTAGCAATGTCTTTGATGGTTACCTGATGACGCATGTGATGAAAATTTATGCAAATTTACATTATAATCATTCAATTAAACTAATCTTTAGATACGCTTAATTTAACGGTAGATTGGCCCGAAATTTGACCTAAAGGCGGGTGGTCTTTAGTCACACTAATTTCAATCAATTGATAATCGGGACAAATTAAATGAATTTTTTCTACGATTTGTTCACAAATGGTTTCTAACAAATCAACAGGCTTTAACATAACTTCAGAACAAATTGAGTACAAAACGCCATAATCAAGGGATTGCTTAAGATTTTCTGAAAAACTTTCATTTGAAATTCGATCCACAGAAACGGATAGTATAAATTCATTCCCTAATACACGTTCCTCTGGAAATAATCCATGGAACGAAAAGAATTTTACGTTTTCTATTTTAATCTGCCAAGTCCGCATCTAGATTAATTTATTCCCCCGATTTTACCTTTGGGACCGGTCGATTTAGCATAAGCAGCTAATACTTTATTCAAAGTAGGTAAACCGTCGTCTCCCCCATTTTCAGATGACAAATCAGCATTGGCCAATTTCTTTTTTGCATTGTCATTCTTTTTTACACCGGGTTTTAGTTGACTGTTTTGGGGCAAATCAACCTTCTTCTTGACATTGGTGATTCTATTCGCCTTTTTAACAGAACTCGTTTTTTTGACAATACCTTTTTCAAGCTGCTTAACGGGTGTAATTTCAGTTTCTTCATTTTTCAAACCTTCCCATGAACTTAATTGGTCTAAGGTCAAATTCGCCAATGACGATAATTGCCTTCCTATTTCACGCTGAGCCTCTTTTAATGTTTTTAATCCTCGCTCCTGCTCTTTTAATTCCTGAGAAGCACCCATCAGCAATTGCTTCTTTTCAGACTCCGCCAAAAATTTAATTTTTTCAGCCTCTTTTGTGGCATCTTCAATGAATTTTTTGGCCAGTTTTTGGGCACTTATTTTTTGCTCCTCAGCCTCTTTCGCCATCTTAACTTTCCAATTCTCCTGTGCTTCCTCAGCCATTTTCATGGCACGGAACAAAGAGGATTCCAACTCTCGTAAGCGGGTGATTTCGGTTTCTAAATCGCCTACTTTGGACTCCAATTTTTCAATCGTATGCTGAACAGAAACCTCATAAGCATTCACATTTTGCACATATTCATTTACCTCAGATACATCATATCCACGAAATGATTTTGAAAACGCTACGTCTGGAATTTGCTTTTTATCACTCATATAACTGCTAAAATAAATAAAATCTTTAATGTATTTTCCAAATAGAAATATTTTTATCGTCCGAAGCTGAAACCAGATAATCTTGGTATGCTGACCATAGTAATTTATTTACCGAGTTTTTATGGGAGCCATACCTCGGGGCGTCAATCACCTTTAACAAGGTTAAATCATTCGCGCGCCAAATCTTAATCGTTTTATCCATACTCGCACTCGCAAAAAATTGTTGATCTGGGCTCACAACTACATCGTGAATGGCATATATATGAGCTGGGACTTCTTGTACCAAACGCGTATTTTCACCATCTAATAACCAACGCTTTATCTTAGCATCGCGGCTAACAGAAAGCAAAGAATGAATAGAATCCTCATAAATCATTGAAAACACGGATAGTTCGTGGGCAAGCCACGCAAATTCCATTTCAAAATTCTTGTTGAAAACACGAATAAACCCATCACTAAATCCGATGGCTATTCTTTCTTGGCCCATTAAACAAAACTTTCGAGCACTTTTATCACCCGATTTAATGTGCTTGATGATTTGCTGGCTCTCCCTATCAACCACCGATATCAAGCCATGATCATGTGCGACCCATACTTGATTATCCCAAAAACAAATATCAAAAATAGCCTTCTTAGGCATGGCAATAGAAAATACTCGACTCTGGTCATTGACTTGAACCCCATGAATTCCCTCAAAATTTTGCCCAACCCAAAAAATATTCGTTGACCTATCCAATTTCAAACAATAAACGGAGCCCTCTATATGTGCCAAAACCTTCCCCACATCAGGCTTCTGCAAATTCCACTCGACCACCCATCCATCCGAACCCGCCGAATAAATAAAATGAGGTTCCCTCCCCTCTTCTAAGGAATAAATGGGGGCTTTATGCCCTGAAAAAGTGTCAATTCTTTGTATTTCCAAGATTTTGACTTAATGAGTAAAATTTAAAAAAATAATTAATTACAAAAATGATAATTTTACAAGCAAATACATTCATCCATGCCTCAAATTTCATCCAAATCATTATTATTATCCTCCACTTCTTTTCAATGGATGATTTGGGAAATTACGGAGGACCTATCCTTTTTTCAAACCTTTCCTGAAAATTGGACCACAAACAAGGATCATCAAATTGTCTCGCAAAAGAAATTAGAATCCTCAGCCGCTAGATTTTGTCTTTGGACCTTATGCCAACAAATTTCTACGGGACCATGGGATTTAAAAAAAGATGACAGAAATAGGCCCTATTTTGATCAATCCGATTATCACATTTCCTTAAGTCATTCATTTCCATTTGTAACCGCAGTCATTAGCCATAAAAAATCAGTTGGTATAGACCTTGAGCGTTTTGGAAGAAATGTTGAAAAAATTGGCCCTCGATTTTTATCCACAGAAGAGTTGAATCGTTGGCAAGATTCACATAGCGATTTAACAAAAGCTTGGACTTGTAAAGAGGCTATTTACAAAGCTATGGGCGTTCCGGGTTTAGTATTCCAACAAGATATCCAACTACCTTCTTTTCCTGACAATCCCTTTAAAATATACGTTAGAGATAAAAAAATAACGATTAGTACTGAGGTTTTTCAAGATTTTGCGTGCTCAATCGCCATCGAAGACTAGTCAAGAGACGCGATTAAATCGGTCAATTCAGCCTTATAATCTTCATCGCCCGACTTCTCATAGGCCATGATTAAGTTGCGCAATACCCTTCTGATAATTTCTAAATTAGAACACGGATTATAATAAATATCATTTGGTGTTAGGTTCAACTGAGCTAAATAATTATCTATATCAACTCGATTGAAAATCAAACCTTTATTAAACACATTAATGTAGAACTGAATTTCTTTCTGTTTATAAGTCAATACAAACAAATTAGGCAAGTTTACGCCATAGATCGGGTAGCCCAACTTCTGAGCTATCCACATATAAATCACACAAAGGCTAATTGGATTTCCTTTTTTGGACTCTAACACAACATTTAAAAATGAGTTATTAGCCGCATGGAAATTTTTTGTGTTGGCGCCAAATTTCAATTGGTCAAAAATCACCCCATTCAATACCTTCACCTGGTCCATCGGATGCAAATTCTCTCTGATTTGAGGCCAAACATCAAAATACAACTGCTCCATTTCCTCTTTTAATGCCGCAAAAGAATAATCAGGAAAACGATAAGTAGCTATGATCCACATGCCTTCCAATAAATCCATAGCCCCACTCTGCTTCCAATGCATCAATTTACTTTTCATGGATTCCAATTGGAAATCATGAATTAAGTTTTCAATTTTTACTTGTAAATTTGGATTCAAACTAAGATTTTCCCACTCAGATTCAAGAATTGGGATAATGGATGGGCCCAAGGTTCGAATCTTGTCCTCAACCATTTGAACAACTTCCTTATCGGAGTCATCCATCAATTGAATCATCGCTTTAATCGCTGGCTCAGTCATTTTTGGAATAATTAATTCAAAAATATAGACTATTTGCTTTAAATCAAAAAAGCTAACCTATAAGACCTCACAATAAATGTTTTAACGCATAATTTTTTTAAAGGGGAAAATCGACCTAAATTTGTTATTGATTTAATCTGAAAAGAAACAAATGAATATTTTAATTACTGGAGGCGCAGGATTTATAGGTTCTCATACCTATGTTGTCTTAAAAGAAAATGGGTTTAACCCAATTATCGTAGACAATTTCTCTAACTCTTCCACTAATGTCATTCAGAATTTAGAAACAATTTGCCAATCGCCCGTCGTTTATTTTAATTTGGATGTTAACCATCCGAAAACCTACGATCAAGTATTTAAAGAATATAAAATAGATGGGGTTATTCATTTTGCCGCGTCAAAAGCAGTCGGTGAATCCGTAGAAAATCCTCTAAAATATTATAAAAACAATGTGGCTTCCACCATTTTGCTCTTAGAAAAAATGCAGGAACACAACATTAAAAACCTTGTTTTTTCAAGTTCCTGTACCGTTTACGGCCAACCAGCCGAACTTCCAGTCACTGAAAAGTCACCCGTCCAAGTAGCTATTTCCCCTTATGGAAATACCAAACAGATGTGTGAAGAAATTATTGCAGATACGACGCAAGCGTCCAACGATTTGAAAGCCATCTCACTTCGCTACTTTAACCCCATTGGTGCTCATAAAAGTGCATTAATTGGCGAATTACCCCTAGGTCCGCCAGCCAATTTAATTCCTTTTTTAACGCAATCTGTTGCTGGATTAAGGGGGCCACTTCAAGTTTTTGGAACGGATTACCCCACCTCAGATGGTTCAGCGGTCAGAGATTATATTCATGTTTGCGACTTAGCAGAGGCACATGTAAAAGCTTTGCAACACCTTATAGATCAAAAAGATACCACTTCTTACTATGATTTTTTCAACATAGGTACTGGTGATGGTACTTCCGTTTTACAAATCATTCAAGCATTTGAAAAGACCACAGGAGAGAAAGTAAATTACGAATTGAAACCTCGGAGATCTGGCGATATAACCGCTGTTTATGCGGCCATTGGCAAATCAAAAGATATTTTAGGTTGGCAGTCAAAAAGAAGTTTAGAAGAATCCTTAAAAGATGCATGGGCTTGGCAAAAAGCCTTATTATAAGTATATGAAAAAAATTGTAATCACAGGAGGCGCAGGTTTTATTGGCTCACATGTCGTTCGTTTATTTGTCAATAAATACCCTGAATATCAAATCTATAACCTAGATGCACTTACGTATGCTGGAAATTTGGCTAATAATGAAGATGTAGCCACAGCTGCCAACTACCATTTTATCAAAGCTGATATTACGGATGCGGAGGAAATAGACCAACTCTTTGCCACATATAAATTTGACGGAGTATTACATTTGGCGGCGGAATCGCATGTCGACAGGTCTATTACAGATCCATTGGCCTTCGTAAAAACGAATGTTTTGGGTACAGCTAATCTTTTACAGGCAGCCAAAAAGCATTGGAATGGCCAATATGAAGGAAAACGATTTTACCATATCTCCACCGACGAGGTATATGGTGAATTGCATAATCCTGATGAGTTTTTTCTTGAAACCACTCCATATGATCCTAGATCGCCTTATTCCGCCTCAAAAGCTAGTTCAGATCATTTCGTAAGAGCCTTCCATGAGACGTATGGCTTGCCAACAGTCATCACAAATTGTTCCAATAACTACGGGCCCAATCACTTTCCGGAAAAATTAATCCCTTTAATGATTCATAATATCATGCACAATAAACCCTTACCAGTCTATGGAAAAGGCGAAAATGTGCGGGATTGGCTGTATGTTATTGACCACGCAAGAGCGATTGACACCGTATTTCATGAGGGTAAAATAGGGGAAACCTATAATATCGGTGGATTTAATGAGTGGAAAAACATCGATCTAGTACATCTTTTATGTAAAATCATGGATGAAAAATTAGGCAGACCAACGGGCACTTCGACCCAATTAATCACTTACGTTACAGATCGAGCTGGACATGATTTACGCTATGCAATTGATGCAAATAAAATCATGAAAGAGCTGGGTTGGCAGCCCTCACTGCAATTTGCAGAAGGTTTAGAAAAAACCGTAGATTGGTATTTGAACAACGAAAAATGGCTTAATGAAGTCACTTCAGGTGACTATCAAAAATATTATACAAACATGTATCAAGGCAGATAATTATGAAAGGTATCATTTTGGCTGGTGGTTCCGGCACTCGACTTCATCCATTAACTTTAGCCGTAAGTAAGCAATTAATGCCTATTTACGACAAACCGATGATTTATTACCCGCTTTCGATTCTGATGCTTGCAGGAATTAAAGAGATTTTGATCATTTCGACGCCACATGATTTACCCAATTTTGAGAAATTATTGGGTGATGGAAGTAACCTGGGATGTCGTTTTGAATATGCAGCCCAACCAGAACCCAATGGACTTGCTCAAGCATTTGTGATCGGCGAGAAATTCATAGGAACAGATAAAGTAGCTTTGGTATTAGGAGATAATATTTTTTATGGCTCAGGATTAAGTAAATTATTGCAGGCCAACAATGACCCAATTGGAGGAGTTGTTTATGCTTATTCGGTAAATGACCCAGAAAGATATGGTGTAGTAGAGTTTAATTCTGAAAACAAAGTCATCTCTATTGAAGAGAAGCCTACAAATCCTAAGTCGAATTACGCGGTTCCTGGACTTTATTTTTATGATAACGATGTAGTAGAAATTGCCAAAAACATCGCTCCCTCCCCTCGAGGTGAATTTGAAATTACAGATGTCAATAAAGAATACTTAAAACGCGGAAAACTATCTGTCGGCATCTTAAATAGAGGAACGGCTTGGCTAGATACTGGAACTTTTGCCTCATTAATGCAAGCAGGCCAATTTGTTCAAGTGATTGAAGAAAGACAAGGAATGAAAATCGGTTGTATCGAGGAAGTTGCTTATCGAATGGGCTACATCAACGCAGACCAATTACGATCTATTGCGAAGCCACTCGTTAAAAGTGGATATGGGCAATATTTACTCAATATTTTATCCTAAGAAAAACCCAGCCATTAGCGCCATCAAAAAAAGGACGATGGAGGGGAAACGCGTTGATTGGGATAAAATAAACGTGATTAAAATGACACCCAATGCAATAAAATCACCTTGGATAATAATGGGGTTCACAAAGGCGTAAACTGCGACTCCCGTTAGGCCCACTGAAGCAGCCTGAATTCCAGCCAAAGAAGCTCTAATAAATCGGTATTGTTTGAGTTGGCTCCAAATTCGGAAAACAAAAAATATCATAAAAGTACCTGGCAAAAACACCCCCAAAGCCCCAATGGCACTGCCAGATAATTGGCCTATCGTCCCATAGTCTTTCATTAATAAAACACCCAAATAAGACGTTAGCGCAAAAACAGGACCTGGTAAAGATTGTGATAATGCCATTCCGGTCAAGAAATCATCCGAAGAAATCAGATGTTTAAATTCCACAAATTCGGTAAAAAGAACGGGAGCTAATACTTGGCCGCCACCAAAAACCAAGCTACCATTTCGGTAAAAGTTTTCAAAAATGCGGATAGGGAAATAATCTGTAAAATGACCTAAGAGGGCTAAAAGGACGAGAAAGCCCCAATACAAGTGAAAATTAGCCCAAGGAATCACCATCTTATGCTTATTCTGCCTTGGGAATAATTTGTAGTTAAAGGACGAAATAACGCCACCCAAAACAATAACCAAAGGAAAAATAAAAGGATTGGGGAATAATAAGCCAATGAGAATAGTTATCAATAAAATCAATACGTATAAAGGTCCATTGATAACTTTTTTAGCCATCACCCAGCCCGACTGTAAAATTAGGCCCACACCTACCGGAAGTACAAAATTTAGAATAGCTTTATTTTGAAGATAGGTCATCCCAAAAGCAGCCAATGTCATGATGAATATAGCCGGACTAATCCACATCAGCGTGGTTAAATAGGCTAAACTAGTTCCTCCCCGCTTTAAACCAATCGCAGTTAAAACCTGAGTAGAAGTAGGCCCTGGAAGAACGGAACATAAAGCATGTATTTCAAAAAGCTCCTCTTCCGATAAATACTGCTTTTTTTTAACCAAACGCTCTAAATAAAGCGCCATATGAACTTGCTGACCGCCAAAAGAGGTTGAAGCCATGATTAAAACATCCCATAAAAACGCTAGATGCTTTGGCTTGTTCATGATCTACTTCGTCTTAAGACCTAATTCGATCAAGCGTTCATTTAAGAATTCTCCGGCAGACATATCCACATATAATTTTGGAAATTCATCTGATACACAAGAATCTAAGCATGTTAAATCCATTTCGGATCTTGGGTGCATAAAAAATGGAATGGAGAATCGAGAAGTCCCCATCTTTTCTCGGGGTGGATTGACCACGCGGTGAATCGTTGATTTAAGTTTATGATTGGTTAATCGATCCAACATATCCCCCACATTCACTACCAATTGGTCCGGAAGGGCTGTAATGGCAATCCATTTCCCATCCATGCGCAAAACTTCTAACCCTTCAGCAGAAGCCCCCATTAACAAGGTAATCAGGTTGATATCTCCATGAGCAGCTGCTCGAACAGCGCCAACAGGCAATGAATCTGGATTTTCAATGGGGAAATAATGAATGGCTCTTAAAATAGAATTTCCATTGACCACTCTTGGCTCAAAATAATCCTCAGGCAATTCTAAATAGAGCGCAATAGCCTGTAGCAACGATTTTCCAGCGGATTCTAAAGTTTGAAAAGCTTCAACCGTATATTTTTCAAATTCAGGAAATTCGTTTGGAAACACATTGGAAGGATATTCATCCCAAACTGAATCACCATCCTCTTTAAAAGGCTGACCCACATGGTAAAATTCCTTTAAATCTGGTACATTAAAGCCTTTAGCGGTCTCCTTCCCCTTTCCCACGTACCCTCGTTGGCCCGAAATTCCAGGAATTTCATAAGGCTTTTTTACCTCATCTGAAGATTTAAAAAAAGTCTCGACTTGATGGTAAAGTGAGTTTGTAAAAGGTTCCGACAAACCATGGCCCTTAATCGCCACAAAGCCAATGGTATTAAATGCATTGCCTAAATCCTGCACAAAATTGGCCTTTTGAGCGGGATCAGTTGACCTAAAATCAGCTAAATCTAAGGATGGGATTTCGTCTAAAAGCATATTATTATTTTAATTTATCAAATTGTTGGGATACAAAATCCCAATTGACTACGTTCCAAAATGCAGTGATATAATCGGCACGCTTATTTTGATATTTCAAGTAATAAGCATGTTCCCATACGTCTAAAGCTAAAATTGGGGTTCCTTTCACTTCGGCAACATCCATCAACGGATTGTCTTGGTTGGCCGTCGACGAAATAACTAATTTACCATTACTCCATAATAACCAGGCCCAGCCAGACCCGAAGCGAGTGGTAGCGGCTTTATTGAACTCAACTTTCAAGTTTTCAAGACTGCCAAAATCTTTATTGATTTGTGCTAATAAAGAAGCACTAGCTTGCAATCCCTTTGCAGGGCTTAATAATTGCCAGAAAAAACTGTGATTCCAATGTCCTCCTCCGTTATTTCTAATGACAGCAGGTTGCTTACTGATCTGGCCCAACAATTCTTCCAAAGAAAGGGAAGCAGCAGGAGAACCAATTACCGCCTTATTTAAATTGTCCACATAGGCTTTGTGATGGCGATCATGATGAATTTCCATCGTCATTCTATCTATATGAGGTTCTAAAGCCTCAAAAGAATAAGGAAGCGATGGCAATGCAAAGGGCGCATTTTCAATAAAAACTCCCTGAACATCTTTCATTTTGAAACTTGAAAGTAAAAAACCACCGCCTAAAAAAGCGAGTGAACTTTGCAAAAATTTAATGCGTTTCATTTTTTATATTTTATACTATTCGTAAACAATGCGGCCTACTATGCTTCTGCCGAGGGTAATTTCATCTGTATATTCAAGGTCTCCACCAATCGGAATACCACGTGCGATCGTCGATATTTTAATGGAATGATCAGCCAATTTTTTTGTTAAATAAAACGCGGTTGTATCCCCTTCCATCGTTGGGCTTAACCCTAAAATCACTTCTTTAACATCTCCTGAGGCCACTCGAGCCACCAAAGATTCAATCGTCAAATCCGAGGGAGATATCCCAGATAAAGGAGAAATAATACCGCCGAGGACATGATAAAGTCCTGTATATTGCCCCGTGTTTTCGATGGCTAAGACATCTCTTAAATCTTCCACCACCATCAAAATAGATTCATCGCGTTTATTGCTGGCACAAATTCCACACAGGTCACCATCCGAAATCATGTGGCATTTAGGGCAGTAGCGCGTTTCAGTACGTAATTGGACTACCGCATGGGCCAACTGCAATGATTGTGATTCAGGGCGTTTCAACAAATGTAAAGCTAATCTTAAAGCTGATTTTTTACCTATCCCCGGCAGTTTAGAAATTTCCTCTACAGCCTGTTCAATGATTCGAGAAGGATAAGTATGCATCATATTAGTTTTGAAAAGATTCAATTTCTGCGGAAATGCCTCTGCGGCAAATCTCATTTCTCATAGACACTAATTCGTCAAATTCTCCTGATTTTACGCCACATTTACCTTTGAAATGAATCATCAAGGTACATTGCTCCGCTTGTTCAGCCGAATGATTACATACTTCTATCAGCGTTAGTATGACATATTCAAAGGAATTAACTTCATCATTATACACGACCAACTGATGAGCGGACACCACTTCCTCCTCCACTTGAACCGAAATTTCTTCCTGCCATTTCTCTTGATTACCAAAAGAAAAATGAAATTGAGAAACGTTATCTACGGAGAATTCCATATTTTTGATTCAATTAAAAAAGCCCTAAGACAAATTTAAAAAAAAATCCTTTTAATCACCTATGTCTGTCCAATTAGCCGGTGGAATTCTAGCCATCTATTTTGCTTTACTTTTGGTCATCTCGTATTATACGTCAAAAGGTGCCGATACAAATGCATTTTTTACGGCCAATAGGCAATCGCCTTGGTGGTTAGTGGCTTTTGGTATGATCGGTACTTCTATCTCAGGATTAACTTTTATTTCCGTTCCGGGGGCCGTTGGCAAAACTTCATTTACCTATTTCCAATTAATCTTAGGGCATTCCTTAGGCTATTTAACCATTGCGCTAGTTCTAATGCCGCTATATTATCGAATGAATCTCATATCGATCTATGGCTACCTTGAAAAAAGATTTGGCTTTTGGTCCTATAAAACAGGCTCGGCGTTCTTTTTATTATCTAGGACGATCGGGTCTGCCGCTCGATTATACTTAGCTGTCAATGTACTCCAAATAGCTATTTTTGCGCCCATTGGCGTTCCATTTGTCGTCACCGTTTTTATCTCCATCGCACTTATTTGGTTATATACACATCGTGGAGGGGTACAAACCATAATTTGGACCGATACTTTACAAACACTATTTCTATTGATTGCCTTGTTTATTACGATTTATTTGGTGGGCCAGCAAATGAACATGGGATTAGGGGATATGATTCAGACTATTTCAGATAGTAAATATTCCCATATGTTTGAATGGGACTGGAAAAACCCGCATTTCTTCGGGAAAGACTTCTTAGCCGGAGTTTTCATTGCTATTGTCATGACGGGCTTAGACCAAGATCTAATGCAGAAGAACCTGACTTGTAAGTCGATTGGGGAAGCTCAAAAGAACATGTTTTGGTTTTATTGGGTATTGCTTTTTATCAATATACTTTTCTTATCCTTAGGAGCTTTATTGTACATATATGCGCAGGCAAATCAAATAGCTATCCCTGCAAAAACAGATGAATTATACCCGATGCTCGCGTTGGGAGGCCAATTTGGAACCCTGGCCGCCGTGACATTTTTATTGGGAATTATAGCCGCATCTTACGCGAGTTCCGATTCTGCGCTTACGGCTTTGACCACCTCTTTCTGTATTGATTTTTTAAGTATAGAAAAGTTCAAAGAGGAAAAAAGAATAAAGATCAAACACCGTGTCCACTTGGGATTTTCACTTTTGTTTTTTGTGGTGATTGGATTATTTCATGTGTTCAATAACCAAGAATTGATTGCAGCAGTATTCAACCTTGCTGGCTATACATATGGACCTTTATTAGGTTTATTTTCGTTTGGTTTATTTACCAAATTACAAGTTCGCGATAAACTAGTACCTATCGTTTGTGTGGGCTCACCTGTGATAACTTTTATTTTAGAAACACAATCTCAATCCTTATTTGGAGGATTTGGCTTTGCTAAGCTGATATTGAATGGGAGCATTTGTTTCCTTTTGCTATGGCTCATCCGTGAGAAAAAAATGGCATAAAAAAAGGCGGCCCATTGGGTCGCCTTTCCATTACAAATCAATAAAATTAATTTTGAACAAATTCTCCGTTCGCTTTTAATTCAATTTCCTCTCCTACTACAGCTGCTGGCATAGAACCAACACCGAAAGCTGTACGATTCAAAGTTCCAGTAAACTTAAATCCAGCAATTTTTTTACCTGCTTTGTTAGTAGACACACCATTTAAAGTACCATCCAAAGTCACTAATTTAGTTACACCGTGCATGGTTAATTCGCCTGTCAACTTATACTTGCGATCAGCCACTTTCTTGAATGAATTACTCTTGAAAGAGATAGTAGAAAATTTAGCTGCGTCAAAGAAATCAGGGCTCTTCAAGTGAGTATCACGGCGTTCTTGTTCTGTAAATACTGAATTAACATCAGCAGTCAACTCAAATTGCGCGTCTGAAAAATCATCTTTAGTAGCAGTTAAAGAAGCATCAGAGATTTTAAATGAACCTTCAACATCAGAAAGCATTAAGTGAACAACACTAAAACCTACTTTAGAGTGAGCTTTATCAACACTCCATTTTTGTGCAGTAGCTGTAAAACCTAAAGCCATAAGGCCGACAATCATTAAAACATTTTTCATTTTGGTAAGGGATTAAAATTTAAAATTTGTCAAAATTACATTAAAAATTATTTAAAAATTTCAATTAAACTATAAATCAAAAAATTAAAGTCCAAATTTAAAAGTTTTTTCTTGCATCGTCCACATCATCCATCTCAACCGTTTTCTTAATCTTACGCCAGTCAATCGTCCGATTATATTTAATCATCGTTTTATCTGCATCAAAAATTCTTTTGTCAGGAAAAACAAATTGATATGGCTTGAAATTAGGCTTTTCTGTAAAGAAATCATCTAAAATACTAGCGGTTTGATCATAATGATTTACAGGAGGAATACCCAATAAAGTATAAATAACGCGTAAAATAGATCCAAAATTGGCATGTGTATGCGACACATAATCGCGTTTAACATATGGTCCAGCTAACATCAACACACTCCTGTGAGCGTCAATATGGTCCACCCCTCCCTGAGGATCGTCCTCTGTCACGATGACTAACATATTTTTCCAATAAGGAGTATGCGATAAAAACTGAAGCATACGGCCCAAAGCTAAATCATTATCAGCCATGTATGATTCATTGAATGGAAAACCATCAACCGCGCTTGGATCCGTCCCATGATCATTGGGCAGTTGGATCGTCACTAAAGAAGGCATTTTCTCCTTCCCTGTTAACCACATTTTGGTAAATTCTTCTTCAAATTGGGCCACCCTAAATTGGTCCGGAATACTTGTATTAAATCCCGCATAATTATGACTCGTACGATTATACAAAGCTTTTTGCATCGGAACCATCACGACATGTCCTGCTCCGGTTAAGGTATCAAACCAATCTTCTCGTACATGTCCCGTCTCATTGGCCTCTCCAAAATTATAAAACGAAACATTTTTTCTTTCTAAGGCCTCCCAAATTCCACCAACCTCAGCAAAATCTTCAGGATCCATACTTCCCGTTGAACCAGGAAAACGTCTACCTGGCGCATTAGAAAATATTTTTGCAGATTTTGAAACACTAGAATTAGTTTCTACCCACTCATTGGGAATGACACCCATCATCCAATGATGGCCATGAATGGAGGCATCACTATCGCAATAAAAATTATCGCTCATTGAAAATGCTTTTGAAATCAAATGATGATTCGGCATCACATTCACATTTTCAAATACATGCGCTGTATCTATTACGGTCCTTCCTAACCCATAACGCGCAATCGTAGAATCGCCATTGGCCCCTTTAAATTGGCCAAAAATCTCATCATAGGTACGATTTTCCTTCGTTATATAAACAATGTGTTTGATTGGGGAATTAGGGTTTCCTTGAATATTGAAGGTCTTATTGCCCCGATTAGCCATCGATTTCTCAACAAAAGTATAAGACAAAACCTCCTGCGTGTATTTGGCTAGTTCGGCTGCATTGGGAGTTTTTAATTGTTGGAATGTGCCCAATTGAATATCGCCAACGTACGCTCCTTGAACAGGTCTTACAAATCCTTTTCCTCCATTAGGTCCAGCGCCATATCCCCTACTGGAGCTTATATACATAGATTTTTCATCCGTAGATAGTAACACCCGCGTAGGGCCCCAGCCGGTGGGAATGAAACCTTTAGTTTTCATCGATATTACGTCGATTACCGCTACCGCATTCAAACCTAAGCAAGTAACATACAGGGTTTTTTCATCTTTGGAAAGACATAGACCAAAAGGCAAATAACCCCTTCTTTTGTCCAATAACGGCGAAAGTTGAATCGGAATATGACTTTTAATTTTTTGCGTTTTAAAGTCCAAAACCGCAATGTTATCATTCGTTGCATTACTTACATAGGCGAATTTGGAACCTACAGCGAGGGAATTAGGACTAGAACCGCCAACTACTTCCATTTCTTCCACCATTTCGCCCAATTGGAATCCGGGCTTATATTTTTTGACAATTTTATTTGTCTGTAGGTCAATTTGGAATACACTCATCGCCTCATCGGATCTAGGATCACCTAAACCAGGAATCTTTTTTCCGTCAATAACAGTTCCTTCACGCGATTCTTTGGTATCATTTCCATAAGGATGAAAGGGTATGTACTGGGATTTTAAATTTAGCAGGTTGGTGCCCTCCACTAAAGGATATGAATACATACCCACATTAGCTACAAAAGCATATTTTTGATCTAAACTTAAAGTAACCCCAAAAGGTAACCTACCCGTAGGGATGCTATGTAATAATTTTCCGTCCGTTAAATGGATGCGAACCAAGCGAAAATTAGCTCGGTCCAGGACAAGCAATTCATTTTGTGTAGGTGAAATCGTCAAATCAGAGGTAAAACTATCTTCATATTTGACTCCTGAAACGAGACCATCTAAACTAAAAGTCCTTAAGACTTTCGCCGATTGCACATCGACTTCAAGCACAGTACCGGCATCTCCCCCACTTAAATACACTTTTTGGCTATCCATTGAAAAAACGACACCTAAAAAGGAACTCTTTCCATGAGGGGAAAGCTTACCGAGAGTACCAAATTTCGGAAAGCGAATCGCTTGGTTAGTTCGTAAATCGATCCGAGTAAAAGCTCCATTATGCAAGGTTATCGCCCATTTTCCATCTTGACTAATCGCCATGCCATAGGGATCATTTGTAATTCTAACCGTTTTTCCAGCAGGTTTCACATAGCGGCCGCTAGGTAAAACAGAAATTCCAGCTGTGTCAATTTTAGCAAATTGATTAAATCCAGGTACTTCTAGGATTTTTTGAGCTTGAATTAAATGAGAAGTAGAAAAAAGGAAAAACAGAACTAAAATTTGCTTCATAAATAATTTAAATTTTGACCAAGTTATTGACAATATTCGGAATTACGAAAGCGAATTCAGGATTTAAAGGTTTCATAATATGAATTATTCTTACCTTTAGAAACTCAAATAAATTACTTCCTCTTGAAATTATTATTTTTACTTCTGAATACATGGATTTTAAGTAATAAACCAGATTCCTTAAAAACACCCATAAGTATTCGTGGCAATATCCAATTGACCAACAATGCCATTTCACCAGTACCTGCTTTTTCACTGGGAAAACCCGCTCTATTAACCACCTTATATTTACAAAAAGGCAGATTAGCATTCCATCCTGAGTTTAATTTTGATTTAGAAGCAAAACCATGGTCTATCAATACCTGGGTTAGGTACCAAATCATTCAACAAAAAAAATGGGATTTTACCTTAGGAAATAACTTTTCATTATTTTTCAAAAAAAACAATCCTGCTTTGACGAAGGAAGAATACCAACTGCAAAGATATCAAGCTTTTGAATTCAATTTGGGTTATCATTTCACCAGCATGCGTGGGGTGAATTTGATGTATTGGAAATCTCAATCCTTAGATGAAGTAGGAATAAAAAACGGTTTATTTGTCATTTTAGTAGGACAAATTAGTGACCTATGGAATGGAGAAAATATACGATTAGGCATTAGGCCTAGTCTATTTGTGATTGACAATACAGCTCCATTTACCGGATATTTTACATCCCAAATTTCAACATTGTATTTAAAAAAAACACCCTTTAATCTAAGTTTCCAAACCGTTCATCCATTACATACAGAACCCAAATCAAAATTTAATTGGAATGTAGGTCTAAACTTTCAGTTCTAATTTTACATTATTAAAAGCTTACCATCGCTTTTATAACACCCAAAGAAGGATTGATTAAATCTGGAAATTGGGTTACCACATCGTCAAAAGCAATTCGATGTGATATAAATAGAGTTGGATCTAATTTTTGTTGGCCTATAGAATCTGCCACCCATTGGAAATCTTCGCGCGTGGCGTTCCGACTGCTCATCAGGGTAGCTTCTCGCTTGTGAAATTCTGGGTGTGAAAATGAAATTTCATCTAATTGTAATCCGACCAACACATAGGTACCTCCGTGAGAAATATATTGAAATGATTGCTCGATGGCTTTTTTATAACCCGTGGCATCGATGACTACTCGAGGCATATCACCATGCGTTATTTCCTTTAAAGCGATTAAGGCATCCTCTTGGTTTGGGTTAATGCTAAAGGGAATATGCAGTTTTTCTTTGGCGAAATTGAGCCGATTTTGATTGACATCTTGGATAATAACTTGGGCACCGGCCAATGAAGCCATGGCGGCAGCTCCCAAGCCAATGGGACCAGCACCTACAATTAAAACAAATTCATTTGGCTTGATTTGGGCTCGTTTAATTCCATGAGCACCGATAGCCAAGGGTTCCAAAAGAGCCAATGCGTCAAGATTTAAGGAGGTATCTTTAAATAATGAATCAATAGGGATTAAAATAAACTCTGCCATTCCTCCATCACTATGAACTCCAAAAACGTTTAAAGTTGAGCAACAATTAGTCTTTCCTTGGGTACATGCAAAACATGTCCCGCAAGAGAAATATGGGATAATACTGACTTGGTCACCTATTCGATAATCTGCATGGGTTTCAATCTCTACGATTTCGCCCGCTAGTTCATGCCCAAGAACACGTGGGTAATTAAAAAATGGCTGTGTCCCTTCAAAAGCGTGCAAATCAGTCCCACAAATTCCAATGCGTTGGACCTTTATTAAAGCAAAACCTTTTTTGATTTCAGGTATGGGACCATTTGAATAGGCAAAATCCCCGGGTTTTAGACATGTTAAAATTCTCATTGGCTAAAATTTAAATGCATTTTTGAGCGCAAAATACATAACATCTCGACCATTTCCTGTGTCGCTCATGTAATCACCTGCCTCACAATAACCTAACTCAAATTGTAAGCTAACATTTTTAGTTGGGAAATAATTTACATCTAAAGCAAAAATATTCCCTACTCGCCGAGCATTACTATCCTTGTTTTTGCCTAAAATAGGCCTTAATGGCATCATATTAGGGGTAAATATTCCATCGGCTAAACTCTCTCGGGTTACAAATGAGCTGCGTAATGTAACCAACCATTTATTGGTATGCTGATAACGGACATACGGACTAAGGTTTATCGTATTCGTAATATTCAGGGCAACGGTTTGACCAAAAGGAGGTTTGGCATACAACGTATTAAACGTATTTAGTTCTGAATCTGAATTTGATTTATCCCCAGGAACATAATTTCCACTAAATCCAAGATAAAAATACTTTTTAGGGCTTATGCTAAAGTCCCAAACGGCCATATAAGATGAAATAGATAATTGGTCAAAAGCACCTACTTGTTTGGCTAATTCCACATCATAATTCCAGGGACCTAAAGAACTATACAAGCGCGTACCGAATGTATGGCGGTTTTCATTTCCTTTTTTAAACATGAATTGCCTCAAATTACTCTCTGAGTTAAAATAAAACAAATCTACATTAAATCTAGATTTTGGGAAGCTATGCATGTAATAAAAACCATATAGTGATTCTGAAGCAGTTACATCATCAAAAACACCGGTATTCATTTTCATGGGTTTGGAGGTAAAAATATCTAATTTATTTCGTGGACTTACATATTTTAGTGTTGCACCTTGAAAAGTAAGCCGCGTATTTGGGCCTTCTCTTGAGGCCACAAAACGTTCTGAGCCATAGGCAAGTTCTTGTTGGCCCACACGAAATATCCAATGATTTTTAAACTTATAATCTAAAAATATTTGATGTGTGGACAATACATTTTCGTCAATTTGAGAGTTGATTGGATTAGGGTTTAAAAATCGGGCCGTGTTATTCAATTGGGTAAAAAGACGAAAGGTGTTTTTATAGACCAAATTCGCATGAAACATGATTCGATGCATGAGTTGGTGCGGGCTATCCGTTATAAAATCGGAAGGTACTTCACCAAAATTCACATGTTCATAGGACTGATATTGCTCTCTCCATTCTCCACCGAGGCTCAATTGGAAATCAGTACCTAATGACACATTTTTAATTTTTTCTTTCCAAGTTGATTTAAGAGAATCGGCTTTCAAATATGAAAAATCGTCATCGAATCTTAATTTAGCAATGGTTTGAGCATGGCTATTGTATCGAAGAAAAATTCCAAGTAGGGTAATGATAAATAACTTCGACAAGCGAAAAGAAGACATTTAATCGGATTAAATCAATTACAAAACAAAGGTTTTTTTAGGTGATTTGTACTATTTAGCGACGAAAAAGAGTGATTTAGAACAAATAAAGGATTGGATTTGCAAGGACAAGTCCATTAATTTTGTCATATTTTTATATTCCCAACAATTTTACATCGGTTAGCTCTCCTAATACTTCTTTTTTAGCGCCTGAAATATTGATGATTCGAAGGGTATAAATATCATCTGGGAAATATTTAAACGGAATATTGCCACTTAAATTTTTAACGCAAATACCCCCAAAATTGGATAACTGGTTTTCAAAATCACTGTTTTCCCAAAACATATTAAATACCCAATATTGTTTTGATTCATTTTGGAGGACCATATAATACCCATCAGAGCCCTTTGTAATGACAGATTTAGCTTTTTTATTTTGATAAAAGATGACCTTATTCTTAGTAACAATGTTAAAGTCAGATATATAATTTTTTTCTTTTGGCAGAGGTGTGTGAAAATTACCTTGGATCAATTGAGAAATAGCTTCTAATTCAGGGTCTAATTTGACATAATGATATGAAAATGAAATATCAATCACCTCATTTAAATAAGTCATACTGCCCATCACTGTGGTCGATAAGGAGACCATCGGTTTGGGCAATAAATAATCGTTTAAGATAATTGGATGGGTCAAATCAACTTTTTTACCTTCATTAGTCTTGTAAAAAAAATGTTCTCGATGCTGTAAATTGTGTTTAATAAAATTAGCTGCAACTACATTATTGAAGTTGACACTATCTAACAATTTACTGGTGTAAGAAAGCGAACAAAAAAAGATTGACATAAATAATAAACTATGCTTAAACACTCGATTTCCAGGTAGTTTATCATATAATAATAGAGTGATTAAGCATAAACCTATCGACATAGTAATGGCATATCGGCTTTCAAAAACTAATTCGACACGATCATTTGCCCTCCCTATTGAATAGACCAACATGGTCAATAAAATGAATAATAAGCCTGAAATAATAAAATCAAAATTAGACTTAACACTTATTATGGATTTAAAATGATCAATTAAGAATTTAATAAGTAAAGCTGTTAAAATAAGGCCTAAGCAAAAACTAGATGTAATTAAAACATCCATGGACTGAAAATTTAAAACGGATAAGGATGAGCCTAAATAGACAAAAAAAGTTTTAGTTATGGGCCAAAATAAAAATACATTATCCAATATTTCACCTCTATGTAATGGATGGACATATCCTTGATAATAAAGTAATATGATGAGTAAAAAAGTAATGGCCCAAATCGATATAAATCTAGCGTTGGAACCCTTGAACATTGGAATTGCAGCTATGAATACAAGCATTCCATTCCCACTGGTAAACGTGGCTAAAATCGCAAAAAACAATGCTAAAACGAATTTAAGCTTTGAATTCAGATCCATTAAAAAATAAAATGTAGTTAACACAAAAAATAATATGGTGTTATTCTGAAGCGCACAGATGGACCAAAAAGAATTTTGATAGTAGAGGAAGTTGAAAAGAATGAAGGAAATAGGTAAAATAATCCAACGAGGCTTTTTGAATTTTAAAAGGTACCCGTAAAAAATAAAAAATGTACCTAAGATTGATAATGAACCAAGTAAATCAAACAACTTATAATTTATATTCCCGAAAATCCAAAATTGTGCGATGGCAATAATGGATAAATAGCCTTCTCGATGCTCATTATTTTGACTAATGATGAGAGATAGTTTATCAAAAAAAGAATCCCCCGCTGAAAAATACCGAATGACTAAACCATTAATGGCATTCCAATCATCTGAATACGCAGCATTGACAATATACTTATTTTGAATAAAAAAGAAGGAAAAGATTGGAATCAGGGATAAGAAAAAATAAAAATGCGGATACTTTTCTAGCCTCATGGGACAAATATTATTGATTTTGCCCCGCCCTTGCAATTCACTAAACTGACAGTAATAAAATTAAAATTACAATTCTTAAAATTGTTTTGCAAAAAGAATTATTTGAGGTAAGAGGTATTAGGTAAGATGTATTAGGTAAGAGGTATGAGGTAATAAGAACAGGAAAGAGGTATTAGAGGTAATAGGCGTATTTATTTTTTTGCTAATTTATTTAGTTCTTTGGGGCTTAAAGCATGGTTAAAAACGGCTAGGCCTCCAATTTGCCCTTTAAAGAAGTTACCCATCCCTCTTTTTAAAAGCACCGCACCTACCGTAAAATCCGACCCATTATTGCCTATTCCATCTGGAAAATAATAGGGGTTTTTAGATTGAATTAAGCCATCAGGATACCCATCGAAGCCCTTTGTATTTAAAATTAATTCCTTTTCCCTCGACTGAAATTGCCCATTAACATAAGAGCGAATATATCGACCATCATAAGTAAACGCGACAAATGTCCATTCATTCGCCTTAACTTCTTGTTTACTCGCGGAATAATCACTCGAATATGGGAAAGGAGGCGTAGGCTTACCGGTATACGATATATGTCCACAGACTTGATTTTTACCGTTGTAATGTGGCAATGAAACAAATAAACCATATTGGCGCTTGCCGCCATCTAAATATTCATTCCACATACCACCAACAAATCCAGTAGTCTCTCCCGTCCATTTAACCCAAGCAGCCACAGTCACTCCTTGGCCCATACCATAAATATTCAAGAATCCTGTTTGATTGTTAGGTAAAGACAAATAAGCTCCATGGCCAAATTTGGCAGAATATCCAGACAGTGGCCCCTCATCCACTCGCTCAATTTGCCCATCCATTTCGGATAGTTCATAGGGGCCCAACAATGATTTTCTCTTTTCCCCTTTAGCTTCTTTAAAGTCCCAAAGGGCAATTAAATGCTTATTTTTAACCAATTGATTTAACAAATGCTTATTCTGACCACAAAGGTTTTCACAACAAATGACAAACAAAAAGAGAAAAAAAACTTTCATATAACTATATCAATAATTTAAACCTACAAGAATATTTAAACCACAAAAACTAAACAAAAATTCTGAATTTAAATACAACCAATGATGAGGCTTACTAAATCTAAATGCATCATTGCAAAATCAAAAAACTAAATATTATCAGTAATTTCGAAATTGAATCTAATTAAATCAATTTATTTCTAATCTAATTTATTAAACCTAAAGAGAAAATTAACATTTACCGTCGAATGAAAATCCTACCTAATTTTTCTCTATTAATCATATTATTCTTATACCTAATCGTACATTTTATCCCTGATTTTGGTGGAGCCGATGTGATGGGTGCCCAGTGGTTATATACAAGTGTTATTCATGCCATTGTTTTAGGATATATTTTCTTTCAAAGAAATCAGTATCATGAAGCAATAAAAGCGGTTTTCAGCCAAAAATTCTCCCTTCTTTATTCCTTTTATTTTATTTGGGCCATCATTTCTGTTAGCTATGCCATCAACCCAACGGAAGCCATTGTTTGCTTAGCGAGGCTAGCCAGCACCTTTTTTATCTACACTAATTTTGCGATTCTTCTGTATAAAAAAGATATCAAATCTTATTACCTGCCCATTTCAATATTGATTAGTCTCGTTTTATTTTATGATAGCATCGCTGTGATTTCAGGCTTTACTAAGAATTCAAAAACGATGCTCTTAGATCAAAATATTTTAAGCCTCATTGGCAATAATGGCAACAAGAACGTGATGGCTGCCAGTTTATTAATCAAATTCCCTTTTACCCTTTTTGTTATTTTACGATCTACATTTTTAATGCGCGTGGTGGGTGTATTTATTCTATTTTTTGGAAGCTTTGCCTTATTTATCTTAAATACTAGGTCTACTTTTGTGGGGCTGTTATTAATCCTTCTCATATTTGCCGCTAGCACAATTTACTTTAAAATAAAATCAGCTTGGCCTAAAATCGCTTGTCCCCTCGCCTACTTCATCATCCCTATATCGATCGCATTCTTTTCTGCTAATTTAGTCTTAGAAAATGCCGTTAAATCTCAAGAAGTACAAGGAGGCTACGGAACTGTCAATAAAAGAATCGATGACATTACGGCCAATACGAAGGAAGAAAGCCGTTTGAGACTTTGGAAAGCAGGCTTAGATTATACATCCAAACACCCTTTCATAGGTGATGGATACGGCAATTGGAAACTGGCCTCTATCCCTTACGAAAAAGAATATACCAATGACTTATTCGTACCCTATCATGCGCACAACGACTTTATCGAGGCCGCAGCGGATTTAGGAATCATGGGTGGATTGGCTTACTTAGGATTATTTATCTTGGCATTTTTATTTACTTTGAGGCTTTGGATAAAGGAGGACGCCAAAGAATTTCGATTGTTTGCAACCATATCTTTCATGGCACTAACCTGCTATTTCGTGGATGCATTTCTTAATTTTCCCACGGAAAGAACCTCGATGCAAACGATGTTGACACTTACGATGGGATTGTTATTTGCGCCAACTTATTTATTACCCAATGTAAGCAAAAAAATCACTGTCAATCATTCAGCACTCCTTTATACTGTCATCGGTTTCATGTTCATCGGCGGGTCAATCTTTATCAATAACCAAGTATTCAAATCCCTCAAAGTTCAAAAATTTGTCATGGGGGAAATTGACATCGAACCCAAAATGGCATTGGAAGAAGTAGAAAATGCCTTTCCCGCAATTCCGAATTTATCTACTTCAACCCAACCCATTAAAGCACTTATTGCCCGCTATGAATTTAGAGATAAAAAATACGATGTCGCTTTAAAGTTATTGAAAGAAAGTGATCAAGATAATCCCTATTTACATTACAATGATTTCATCAGGACAGCGATTTATGCTGATAAAAAGAATTTAGACAGTGTTTCACTTTTTGCTTTTAATGCTTTTTACCATTGGCCCAGATCTAGCAGCTATTATAAAAATGCAATTTTTGCGGCCACAAAAAAACGAGATACGCTTGAAATAAAAAAGTATTTAACCTATATAATCGGTATCGACCTGGTGGATTAGCGTATTCACAGTATGTTTTAGGCCTATATGAAATTAAAGGCGCCTCAGACAAAAGGATGATCAATATTCTAGGTTTCGCGATGAGAAAATTCCCCCAGGATTCTGTCATCATTTCCGATGCCAAAAATACCATCATGGGAACTGCAGCAGCTACAGGAAACATGAACAATTACGCGGCCCAAGGTTCATTAGCCTTTCAAAAAGGTCGATACGCAGCAGCAGCTAAGTTTTTTTTACAGGCAAGCCAAGAAGAACCCAATAATTATACACATTTTGAAAATATCGGTATTTGCTATTACACCAATAAGAACTTTGAAACATCTATCCAATATTTCGACAAGGCTAATTCGCTTCCCCAAAATACGGCAGGTAAATCCTACTTTTTCAAAGCCATGGCCTTAATTGCGTCAGGAAAAAAAGATCAAGCTTGCACAGCGCTTGCTGAGGCTAAAAAACGCTCTTATGCTGAAGCAGATTCATTTATTAAGGTAAATTGCCAATGACCAATAGTTAGTAAATAATGAATTGATCTTCAAATACGACATCCACATTTAACTCAATTTCATACGCGATTATTCTCCTCAATCGATATCAAAAATACGCTATGTCCTAAGCTTTACTAACTTTTGAGAAGTTAGTAAAGCTAAAGGACATAAAAAAAAGGGAATATGCTTTTATCATTTAATTGATCTGTGGAAAATATACGTTTTAGACTTTATAAATATGATCGTTTAAAGCCAACATTTTACAAAACTTAAAACACCAATATTTAACAGTCGTTAAAATAAAAAAGCTCATTCTTATCAAAAATGAGCTTTCTAAAATTCTGTTGTGTTCTAAAATCTTTAAGAAAATTATATTTCTATAGATTAATTCAAAATTATATTTCAACATCAAAATATTAAAAAAATTTAAACTAAAATATGTTTAATTTTAATTAAATCCATACAAATTAATTCAATATCAAATTGGACTATAATTTATGGTAAACGTATTATTTTAAATCAAATTATTGCTAAATTCGAATGAGAACCAAGGAAACTTAAGGCTTCTCTCTCTAATACGACCTATAAGACTTATGAAAAAAAACTTCCTATTTTGCCTTTTATTTTTGGCATCATCAACCCAGCTATTGCTTGCTCAAAGCAATAAAACAAAATCCAGTCCCATAAAAATTACTAGCTTATTCATCACGCAAGATGCTAAAACAAGTAGTATTTCTATTTTCCGTAAGAATGGAAAATCTCCCATCCTCACTCAAGTAGCCAAAGATAATTTCCGTCCATTCCTCCATCCCATCGTGGCGCCGGACGGCAATGGTGTATTAACAGAATATAGTCCAGGACATCACAAGCACCAAACCGGTATCTATTGGGGCTATACAAGGGTGAATGGCCGCGATTATTTCCACCATCCAGAAGGTGATTATTGGCGCAAATCCAAAGCCAGCGTCATTAAAAACAGCGGCAATGAAGTAAAATGGGAAACCGTTTATGATTTATTAGACGAGAAAGGAAATGCCGTATTAACCGAAACGCAAACTTGGTCTATGCGTGAGGAAAACGGAAAGTATTTGCTCAAATTAATTTGGACCGGTGAGGCAAAAACGGATGTCACCATCGGCATGTATGATTACGGTGGATTATTTGTTCGTATGCCATGGAAAGAAGGCATCGAAGGCGAAGTAAACAATGGAGCTAGGCAAAAAAATGAAAAAGCAGAAGGCCAACGATCCAATTGGGTCGATGTCGGAATTAAAATTGAAGGCCGACAAGACCGAGCGCACATAGCCGTTTTCGACCATCCAGAAAACAATGGATTCCCTCAGCATTGGCGGGTCGACAACCAATTGGGCATCGGAGTGGCCCGGGCCAGAAAAGGAAATTGGGAAATCAAAAAAGGGAAGATCGAAACGATCAAACATGAAATCCTTGTCTATACCGGAAATCTAACTGAAACAGAAATCAATAAGTTATGGGCTAGCTACAGTGGACAAGACATGTCGTTCAACGTAGGTGGCGGTTCCACGGCTCTTTGGGGCGTAGCCCAACAAGAAGGTCGGGATGCCAAGTTTTTAAACCCGGCTGAAGCTACGGCTGCGATGACTTTAAAACCCGGTTTTAAGGTAAACGCTTGGGCCGCTGAACCTAGGATCACACAACCCATGGCATTTTGTTGGGATGATAAAGGCCGACTTTGGGTCGCGGAAAACCGAGATTATGAGTCGCGTGGATATGGTTTTTCTAAAGCTGGAAACAGCCGAATATTAATCATAGAAGATACCAACCATGACGGAATCGCAGATTCAAAAAAAGTGTTTCTAGAAGGAATCGCATTTCCCTCCGCTATTGCTGTGGGTTTCGATGGACTTTACTTAGGTGCACCACCCAATTTACTTTTTGTGCCAGACAAAAACCATGATGATGTGGCGGACATGGCAGATATTCAAGTTAAACTAACGGGTTGGGGAATTCGCGATCGGCATGAAACATTAAATAGTTTACATTGGGGTCCTGATGGCTGGCTTTATGGCTTGCAAGGTTTTGCGACCCCTTCTAAGGTCCGAAAACCAGAAGGGAAAGGAAAAATTTATAAACAAAATGATCCTTTTCCTGAGGATGTTTTAAAAGGGGAAGGTGTAGATATCAATGGCGGAGTATGGAGATATCATCCCACGAAAGATATTTTCGAGGTGGTTGCCCATGGGTTTAGTAATCCTTGGGGAATCGATTTTGATGCAAAAGGGCAGATTTTTATTTCAGCCTGCGTCATCCCTCACATGTGGCATGTCGTTCCTGGAGGTGTATATCATCGCCAAGGAGGCCAGCATTTTAATCCTTATTTGTACAGTGATATTCGAACCGTTGCAGATCATACCCACCGTTCCGCCCACGGAGGTGCCCGCGTATACCAATCGGATGCTTTTCCCGCTGAACAAAAAGGAAGAATCTTTATGGCCAACATCCATGAGCATGCTATTTTATCCGACGTTTTGGTAAAATCCGGTTCAGGCTTTGTGGCCAAACATGGGGAGGAATTATTACTGGCCAACAATGCACAGTGGGTTGGCTTCAGTATAGAAGTGGGTCCTGACGGTGGACTCTATGTGTTGGATTGGCATGACGCAGATATCTGTGGAAAAGAAGTTTTAAACGGAGAGACTGGTCGGATTTACCGAGTGATGCCCACGGATAATTTGGCTGAAAATTGGGCCGGAAGATTTGATGATTTAAATACTTTTTCTGACCTGAAACTAGTTGCTTTTCAGACGAATAGTAGTGATTGGCACGCACGAAGAGCCCGAGTAATTTTGCAAAATAGAGCGGGGAAAGGGAGGATAGGCCAACAAGCCATCGACGAGTTGCAAAACATGTTAAAAAATAATTCAAATACCGATTATCGTTTAAGGGCTTTATGGTCGCTGCATGTGACGCATAATTTTGCTGCAGGCCAATTAGAAAGCCTACTCTTAGATTCAGATGAGTACATTCGGTCTTGGGCCATTCAGCTTTTGTGTGAAGATAAAAACCCTTCAGAAAAGGCCATGGCTGAGTTTATCAAAATGGCCAAAGAGGATAAATCACCCGTGGTCAGATTGTATTTAGCCTCAGCTTTGCAACGCATGAATGAACAATCAGCTTGGAAAATTGCGTCTGAGTTAGCCCAACACAAAGAAGACTCAGAAGACCATAACGTACCAAAAATGATTTGGTTTGGGCTTGAACCTTTGGTTAAGGCTAACCCAAAAGCAGGTTTGGAACTATTAAAAAATGCTAAGATCAATTTGATTACAAATTACATCGCACGAAGATTAATGGATGCGAATGAACATGCCTTATTAGTGACTTACCTTGAAAAAAATACGCAAAACATCGTTCCAATTCTAGAAGGAATGAGGGACGGTTTAGATGAGCGAATTGATTTAAAAGCACCCAAAAACTGGAATGCAGTATCTAAAAAACTTAAGCTAAGAAAAGGAGAAGTAGCTAAATTGGCCTCAATCATCTCCCAGCGCTTTGGAGAAACGGATGCCACTCAAAACAACCTAGCTCTTTTGAAAAACAAAAATTCGTCTATCCCCCAGCGGAAAGAGGCATTAAACTATTTAGCAGCGGCCAAGAGAGTTGAATTGAAAAACGAATTACCTAACCTATTCAACCAAATCCCATTGAGAATGGATGTAATTTCAGCGATTGCGAATTTCAACGAGGATAATTTAGGGGCTTTACTAGTTAACAATTATAAAACCTTATCATTGGTTGAGAAACGTAGGGCGATCGAAACGCTTTCTTCTAGACCAAAATACGGTTGGCAACTTACGCAAGCCCTTAAAAATCAAACGATTCCAAAATCTGATATTCCGGCTTATACGGCACGCCAGTTGTTGCGCGTGGTGGGTAGTGGATTTATAGAATATTGGGGCCCGATCGAGCAGGAACAGTCCTTAGAAAAGGCTTACATTAAGTATCGCAACATCCTCACACCGGCCGCTATTTTAGAGGCGAATGCAACCAAAGGAGAAATCGTGTTTCAAAAAAGTTGTGGTTCATGCCATAAAATGTATGGAAACGGCGGAAATATAGGTCCTGAATTGACCGGCTCTAACCGGGCTAATTTGGATTACTTTTTATTCAACGTCCTAAACCCATCTGGAGAAATTCAAGACGACTATAAATTAGTTGTCATCACGACGCGAGATGGCCGCACGTATTCGGGTAATGTGATTGCTGAAAACGACCGACAAGTGAGCATGCGCATTGTAGGAAAGGATGTATCAAAAATTAATAAGTCGGAAATTCAATCACGGGAAGTGATGCCTACTTCGTTGATGCCCGTGGGTATTTTAGAAACCATTCAAGAAAATGAAGTATTGGATTTAGTGAAATACATGCAAACGATGAAAAAGTAAAATTCAAGGTTTGATAAATAACTATTCCAATATTTGATGATTTCTGATTAATGCTGCACGTAATTCTGGGTAAGGCACTTCGTGTGTTTGTACATTTTTATCGATGGCAATGCTAGCTGCTATTGCTGCAGATTGGCCTAAAACCATAAAAACGGGCTCCATTCTAATCGAACCATACGCGATATGTGAGGATGAAAGACATACGGGTATAAATAAATTGGTTACTTCTGACTTTTTAGGGATAATGGATTTATAGCTAATTGGAAAAGGTGCATCGACATGCGCTTCTACATTGCCTTCGTTTTTGACATATCCATTTAAATCGACATACCTTTGAATAGGATGAGAGTCCATTTGATATGCTCCAAGACCAATGACATCTTGGGCAACAGTCAAAGCTTCGCAATTTCGTTGGGTCATCACATAATCACTAACCATTCTTCTGGCTTCTCGGATATATAACTGGTCAGACCAACCGCCATCTGCAGCAAATTCGTCTTTGCACATTCCCCATTGGGAAACCACATCACGGACTTGCTTAGGAATTCTCGGATGATAAGCCAAAGTCCACATAAGGCCTTGTTGGTACTTTCGATGCAATGCCGCAATTTTAATCCGATCTTCATAACTCGCTTCAGGATATTGGTAATTTTGACCAACGAAATCCGTTGAAAAGCCCTTTTGATTATTGGTATCTGTTTTTCGGTTTGGCATTTCAGAATTTATCCAAGGCACTAAAGGATCGCCATAATCATACATTTTACGAATGTCCCCTTTGGCGGCTTCATAATTGCGAAATAATAACTCATAATCTAACTCCTTATAGCCCAATGGTTTTTTAAAAAGAATGCGATTTTCAGGATGATTGGTCAAAGTCATGCGGTAGCAATACGCTTGGATTTTATGATCAGCTTGACCGTCCATCCCAGGTTTATCTGCACGAACAAATGGCAATAATCCACTTTTGGGATTACCCTTTATAAGGTAGGGACTCACACCATCGATAAAATTATGATGAATTGAATTCATGGATGCTTTCTTATGTAGCGTCAAACTAACGTTATTCGCCTGAACTCCATTTAAAGATTCGCCATATTGACTATTAGATTCCCGACCTACCGTATAGCTAACACCAGAAGCGGCCATCAAATCCCCCTCATAGGAACAATCCATGAACATTTTGCCTTGGTAAATCTGACCTGTTTCCATCTGAATAGATTGAATGACCTTATTTTCCTGCTTTACACCTGATTTTCGGTTTAATCGCTGATGATAAACAATTTGAATGTTAGGTTCTTTTTCTAACATGTCAAAATAAATTTTTAAGGCAGCAGAAGGCTCAAAAGCCCACATTGCATCCTCGTCAAAAGTATTGTAACCAACGCCCCGATAGGCCTCTCTTTTTTCCCAAATCCAATTTTCAGGCTTCAAATAATATTTTTTAACATTTTGATAAAACTCACGGGAAATACCCCCAATCGCTTGTTTATTCCCAATATCCGTTTTGCCTAATCCTCCAGTAGTCAATCCACCTAATCGATTTGAAGGTTCAATTAAAATTACTTTTTTACCCATTCGAGACGATTGAATGGCCGCAGAAACACCGGCGGAAGTACCACCATAAATTACCACATCATACGATTGCATCATTTGAGCAGATGTATTCAATGGACATAAAATAGCCAGGTAAATAAGCCCAAAAGCGAAAGCATTTTTAAAAATTAAAACCGATTTATAGTAAAGCATATTTGAATGAATTTAATCGAAAGATTTTTATACAAAGGAAAATGAAATCTTGAAAAAATAAAGAAAATTCTTCACAATCATAATGCTCCCAAAACTAAAAATGAAAATTCATATTTTTAAAGACTTCAAAGTCAATAAAATAAATGGGAAATCAATTGTGGTTATTTATGTCTAAACCAACAATCCATACGGTCGTTTTCGTACGCCTTAAATACCGTATTAACAGGAAAGCCATGGCGTAGATTTTCATTAAATCGAGTTCGCGCCAAATAATTAAAAGCACCCATATCACCCGTATAAGCAGTTTTATTGGCACGATTATACGTTTCATGTATTTCGCATAATTGCCGAAGGAAGGCGAAAAAGACTGGAAATGATCCGCCTATGATTCCACAGTTCAGTAGTGTTTCTTTCGCAAACTGTTCCTCATACGATTGGTAATCTGCCATTTGCTCTCGCAGGTGAGTCGCATGCGCGAGCATCCATTCATTGGCTAATAATGTAGGTTCGTCCCCGCAAAAAAGAGTCTTTGGGTTATCTTGATACAAAGGATCATTAAACGGATTTTGGGCCAAGGTAACATCCAAGATATCCGTCACAAAAACACCTTGAATAGGATCAAGCGATTTCGCTAAAAAATCACGGTAGATGAAATAGCGATACACATTTGGATTAAATTCGGGATTATACTCGATGCGCTCGAATGAAATATGTGTATTTTCAAATCGCGCACACGTTTCGTCAGAAAAATTATTGTGAAAAATAATGCCTTTTAGATTAGCCTTAGCCACTGATTCCGCCCATCCTTGCACTAATTCATAGGCATCGTCCTGTAAAGTCGTATTCCGATTGACATCATAAACTCCTGTGATGTGGCAGGCGAGAATAAGTTGGTGCTTAGACGCCATTAAATGGGGTTTGACGATAGTTCCTTCTTCAAAACAGCGCAGGTACTATTCGGATTATTGCGGTAATATATATAGGATTTTTGGAATACCTTCTTCGCTCTAAACTGAATTTGAGCGCGTTCATAAAAAGCTGAATCAGCGGCAAATCCCCCCTCAAAATCAATACTTTTGAATACCTTCTGATGACCGAACAAAGTCCCAAAAAGAACAGCATCGTCCAAATGAATGGGCTTACTTAAGTCATTTTTATCTGGAACATAATAATCATCTAATGAATTCACCACAGTCTCCGTGGTGGAACAAATCAGATCTACATCCTCCATTTCCTGAAGGCAAGAACTTAGGTGAAACGGTTTGTATTCATCATCGCTGTCTAAAATGGTGATAAATTCACCGACACTGATCAACACACCACGATTAATGGATTTTGCTTGGCCCCGATTACTGTGACGAATGTAGACGATTTTGTCTTCGTGCTTCTCCACGTATTCCAACAGTGATTTTCGGTCGTTGCCCTTGCTTCCGTCATCTATGATTATGAGTTCAAAATCCTGAAAATCCTGCTCTAAAACAGAATCAATGGCTCTTTTAATGAAATGAAATTCCGTATTAAATACCGCCATTAACACCGATATTTTTATATTCTTAGGCATGATTTTCAATAAATTGTACTGTAATGTCTTATATAAGATTCAAATCTAGCGATTAATAAACAAAAAGATTCAGCCATTTAAACTCATTCCCATACTTAATGTTTTACTCGTTCACCAATAAGAAGATCCCAATCGTAGACCCAGCCATTACAATGTGTATTCATAATTCATGAACTCCATTTCTAGTGAAATATTCCAAAAGTTATTTTATATGAACGGTGCATTCAAGACCAATAGACATTAACTGGTGATAATCAGTTTTTAGAGCTTAACGACGAAAAAAAAGAGAAATGAAAAGATTTTAAAGATAAAGCGATAGGCTTCGATAAAATCAAAAAACCAATCAAGTTTTTGGTATCTTTTAATTTACCGTTTAAGAAAAACCTTAACTTATATTAAACGTCTCAAATCAAAACCAGTTTGAATATTAATTGATTTTTGAAACACACTAAAATCAGATGAAATTGAGTGGTGTTGCTCACTTATTTGCTGCTTTGTTATTTTAGTGAATTGTTTTTTAAAAAATACTATTTAAACTCCTTTTCAAAATACCATTTTAGTTTGACAACGAACACAGAAAATTGAGGGGTTTAACCTCTTGTAATTTTACAAGAAGGACTTAATTACATCTCTGAAAATCTATAAGAGAAACAAAAGTACGCCCACAATGGCTGCATTCAGATAATTTTAAGGAATTAAACAAGCTAACCCATGTAAACACAAAACATGAAGATTATTCTTTTAAATAAGTATATTCATGTACCACATACCTATAAAAAAAGGACAGGCTTTGTGCAGAAGTGATAATTATCACGAATTAAGACTCATTAGCTCATTAAGTTTGCTGTGTACTAATAAACAAAAAGATCATGGAAACTACTGAACAAATGTATGCAATGCCTCGGATTGGGGATATGGCACCTGACTTTACCGCAGTAACGACAACAGGTAAAATGAAATTTTCAGACTTCGCAAAAGACAAATGGATTGTGATGTTTTCGCATCCGGCCGACTTCACTCCAGTATGTACCACGGAGATGAGTGGATTTGCCGAAAGACATGATGAGTTCACGGCAATGAATACGGAACTTTTGGGCTTGAGCATTGACAGCATTCACTCACATCTAGCCTGGGTAAATAACGTTCGTGAAAAAACAGGGGTGTATTTTCAATTCCCGATCATCGCCGATATAGACATGCACGTATCAAAATTATACGGCATGCTACAGCCCAATGAAAGTGAAACGGCAGCGGTTCGTGCCGTATTCTTCATTGATCCGTCTAAGAAAATTCGTCTCATCATGTACTATCCGTTAAACGTAGGGCGTAATATGGATGAAATTGTCCGTGCTCTTCAAGCTCTACAATTCACTGATAAACACAAAGTAGCTATGCCTTTAAATTGGAAACCAGGTGAAAAGGTGATTATTCCTCCACCAAAAACCTTGGCTGAAATGGATGCACGTATCGCAGATACGACATGTGAAAAAATCGATTTTTATTTGGCGAAGAAAACCATCTAAAAAAGAAAGCCGCTATTAAAACTAAATAGCGGCTTTTTCTTTTTCTAATTAGTTAGTGAAGAAATTAGCGAAGAAGGGCTATATCAAAATCATCGTTTAAAGAACTTGTGATATTAATCACATAAAGAGCGGTAAATTAAGCGGAATTTTGCAGCTGTTAATCAAATAAATCTGTCTTATGCAAATTCGTTTTCTAGTCTTTATCAGTCTTTTAATCCCCTCCATTACACTTGCCCAACACCAAGAGATACATGTTGCTCCCCATCTTTGGAAAGGGGAAAAAAGTATGGCTGAGGACTCTACTTCTCTCCTTTTTGCTTTCAAACATGGAAAAGTACACGGAAACCTACGTTACTTTTTCATGGCAACGGAAAATCAAGATCGACTTACTGATGCTTATGCAAATGCGGCCGGAGGTGGATTATTTTACGAAACTGCCGCTTACAAAGGATTTCAAATGGGTGTAGGTGGTTATTTTATTTATAACCTGGGTTCGTCAGATATGACGAAAGTCGATCCATTTACTAAAGCAGTTAATCGCTATGAACTTTCCCTCTTCGACATAAAAAATCCAGCAAATAAGCACGATTTAGATCGATTAGAAGAGTTATATTTAAAATACAACTTTGGCAAATCACATGTAATAGCAGGTAAACAATTAATTAATACGCCCTTCATTAATCTACAAGATGGACGTATGCGCCCCACAGAAGTAGGTGGTTTATATGGCGAAATCTATATAGGCAAAAGAAATAAACTAGAAGGCGGGTATTTATACGAAATCTCGCCTAGAGGAACTGTGGATTGGTATGGGATTGGTGAATCAATGGGTATTTATTCAAATGGCATAAATATCGATGGAACGAAAGGCAATTATGCGCAGAACATCGAATCAAAAGGCATTTATTTAGTGGGATATACGCATTCTTTACCCAAGGGTTATTCCTTTAAAGTCTGGAATGTTTATGTCGATAATGTTTTCAATACGTCACAAATTCAATGGGATATCAAAAAAGGAAATTGGGTCGCAGGGGTACAGTATACAGAACAACATGCTGTCAATTTTGGAGGAAACGAAGACCCGTCGAAAACCTATTTTGACCCCTCACAAATGTCCCGTGTGTTTAGTACAAAACTTGGCTGGGAGAATAACCAATGGAAAACTTCGCTAAATTATACTCGAATTACAGGTGAAGGCCGTTATTTAATGCCCAGAGAATGGGGAAGAGATCCTTTTTTCACCTTTATGCCTAGAGAGCGTAATGAGGGTTTAGGCGATGTGCAGGCTTTCGTAGGAAAGGTAAGCTATGCCACACCCAATTTACCCGTTAAGGCATCTCTGAGTTATGGTTTATTTAAACTACCAGACGTAAAACAGGTAGCTTTAAATAAATATGGACTTCCTAGCTATAACCAACTTAACTTGGATATCAATTATGAATTCGAAGGATTCTTAGAAGGTTTAGAAATTCAAGCCTTATACGTCCATAAATCCAATCAAGGGGAAACCTATGAAAACGAGAAATATATTATTAATAAGGTGAATTTGAGTAATTATAACTTGATTTTAAACTTCCATTTTTAGGTCAAATAAAAAAATTAGCTTGTGATAAATATCACGAATTAACTTCTGAAAACACCAGACATTTGCATTATCAAAAACAACAAATAAACGCATGGAAATAATTGGCTATTTTGCTTCTTTACTAATTGGGGTCTCACTAGGACTGATTGGTGGTGGGGGATCCATTTTAACAGTGCCTGTATTGGTCTACTTATTTGGAGTTGATCCCATACTAGCAACAGCTTACTCTCTTTTTGTAGTAGGAGCTAGTTCACTAGTAGGAGCATTTCCTAAATACAAGCAAGGCTTAATCAACGTAAAAACAGCAGTCATTTTTGGCATACCATCGATTGCAGCTGTATATGCCACGCGTAAATTCATCGTTCCCTTAATCCCATCTGAAGTATTTACCTTGGGTGATTTTGTTGTCACTAAATCTGTTTTAATGATGGTTTTGTTTGCGATTTTGATGGTAGCAGCTTCTATATCCATGATTCGTGGTAAATGCGAGCAATGCGAAAAAGAGAAATCAGGAACCTATGTTGAGGAAAAACAAGTATTCAATTACCCAATGATCCTAATAGAAGGAGCAGTGGTAGGAACTTTAACTGGATTAGTTGGTGCCGGTGGTGGTTTCTTAATCATCCCAGCTTTAGTGATGCTTTCAAAATTATCGATGAAACAGGCTGTAGGCACCTCCTTGTTAATTATTGCGGCTAAATCATTAATTGGATTTACAGGTGACTTAGGACATCAAGAAATCGACTGGAACTTATTGTTAATCGTAACAGGGCTTGCCATCGTTGGGATTTTCTTAGGCGATGTCATCAGTAAAAAAGTAGACGGAAATAAATTAAAAGTAGGTTTTGGATGGTTTGTTTTGGTGATGGGTATGTATATCCTGATCCAACAATTAGCCTTCCCATTAAAATAAAAAAACATTCACAGCATAAAATTAATAAAATGAAAGTAGAACAAATTTACACAGGATGCTTAGCACAAGGTGCTTATTACATCGAGAACAATGGTGAAGCAGCGATTATCGATCCACTTCGCGAAGTGCAACCATACATCGAAAAAGCAAAGCGTAATGGGGCAAAAATAAAGTATGTATTTGAAACTCACTTCCATGCCGACTTCGTTTCTGGTCACATCGATTTATCAGCGAAAACAGGTGCTCCAATCGTTTACGGACCCAATGCAGCTTGCGAATTTGAATGTATCACAGCTACTGACGGTCAAGTATTCCCCTTAGGAAACGCTACCATCCGGGTGATTCATACACCAGGTCACACGATGGAATCAACTTGTTTCCTTTTGATTGACGAACATGGAAAAGAAACAAGCTTATTCTCAGGTGATACTTTATTCATCGGCGATGTAGGACGTCCAGATTTAGCTCAAAAAGTAAAAGCTGACTTGACAGAGGAAATTTTAGCGGGTCATTTATATGATTCTCTTCGCAATAAAATCATGCCTTTAGCAGATGATATTATCGTATATCCTGCCCACGGAGCTGGTTCAGCTTGTGGAAAAAATATGAGCAAAGAGACGACGGATACATTGGGTAACCAAAAGAAAACGAACTATGCGCTAAACCCGGCATTAACAAAAGAAGCATTTACAAAAGAGGTTTTGACAGGGTTAGTAGCTCCCCCGGCTTATTTCCCATTGAACGTTTTGATGAATATCCAAGGATATGATTCGATTGACAAAGTATTGGAGCGTGGCCAACATGCCTTAAGTCCAGAGGGTTTTGAGGCAGCAGCGAACGAAACTAGTGCTCTAGTCTTAGATACACGTGATCCTCAGACGTTCGCAGCTGGATTTGTGCCTAATTCAATTAACATCGGAATTGATGGATCTTTTGCTCCTTGGGTAGGTGCCATGATTCCTGATATCAAGCAAGAAATCTTATTAGTAACAGATGAAGGTCGTGAAGAAGAAGTAATCACCCGTTTAGCTCGTGTAGGTTACGACTTTACGATCGGTTACCTAAAAGGAGGATTTGCTTCATGGAAAGCTTCAGGTAAAGAATTTGACCAAATCGAATCAATCGAACCAGCAGAAGCATTTAAGCGTGTCTCAGCGGGTGAAGGTGAAATCATCGACGTACGAAAAAATTCAGAATACTTATCTGAGCACGTAATTGATGTAGAAAATGCGCCGTTGGATTTCATCAATGAAAGCATGTTGAAAATCAATAAAAACAAAACTTACTTCGTACACTGCGCAGGAGGTTATCGTTCCATGATTTTCAACTCTACGTTAAGAGCTCGTGGATATGATAACTTAATTGACATCAATGGTGGTTTCAAAGCGATCAAAGAATCAGGCAAGTTTCAAGTATCAGATTATGTTTGTCCTTCAACCCTCTTATAATCATGGAAAAGTTATTAGCAAATCCAGCAACTACGGTTGTTGACGTACGTGAAACAGGAGAATTTGCAAGCGGCCACTATGAAGGTGCCATAAATATACCATTAGGTATAATTCCGCTTCGGCTAGATAAGTTCAAGGCAATGCAAGGACCGATCGTGGTTTATTGCCGTAGCGGAAATCGTTCAGGTATGGCGATGAACTTGTTAAAACAAGCAGGATTAACCGAGGTATTTAACGGGGGTGGATTACATGAAATGCTTATTTTCCAAGATTAACAAACACCTTTAATGAGCGCAGGCATGACCTGGGCTTTTAACAAATATGAACATGTTCACAACACTGACACAGAATTGGAACGTTATGCGTATCATTCGTCTCGTTTTAGGAGGATATGCCTTGATCGAAGCTTATCGAGGTCATGACATACTCATGGGTATACTTGGGTTAGTGCTGGTAGGAATGGCACTATTGAACGCAGGATGCGGTACTCAAGGATGTGGAGTCCCCGTACATAAATCAACAATAAAAGAAAATGATGATGTGGAATATGAAGAATTTCATTCGAAATAATGGTTGGCAAATCTTAGGAGGAATATTCGGTGGAATTGGCGGATATTTCTATTGGAGAGATATTGGATGCGTATCAGGAACCTGTCCGATTACGAGTAAGCCACTAAATAGCATTGTTTATTTCGCTGTTTTAGGCTATTTCATACTAGGTACAATTTCACAATGGCGTAAGCTAAAACCAGAGCAAAAAGAAATATAAATTATAAATTGAATTAATTTTAGAAATAGACTATCGACTAAATTAACTTACTATGATGGAAACGATCACCCAACCTTGGCCTTGGTATACGGCTGGAATCATTATTGGACTTATTGTCCCGGCCTTATTAATCCTAGGCAACAAACACTTTGGCATATCAGCTAACCTACGCCATGCGTGCGCAGCATGTTTACCTAGCAACATTCCATTTTTCAAATACGATTGGAAAAAAGAATCGTGGAATTTCTTTTTTGTTGGCGGAATATTAGTGGGCGGCATCATCTCAACCCTATACTTAGGATCAGGAGATGACGTTATCGTGCACCCAGATTTAGCAAAAGAATTAGCTAGTTATGGCATCACTGATTTCTCAGGTATGGTAACTAAACAATTATTCTCATTTGAATCTTTATTCACAGTCCGTGGCCTAGTCATGATGATTGGAGGTGGATTTTTAGTGGGTTTCGGCGCTCGTTATGCGGGTGGATGTACATCAGGTCATGCCATTATGGGACTTTCCGACTTACAGTGGCCATCTTTAATCGCTACCATCTGCTTTATGATTGGTGGATTCATCATGGCTAATTTCATTTTACCATTCATCTTACACCTATAATTCACATGGAAAACAAGACAAATCAACACACAAATCCGACAGATTTCGAAGTACGTTCATTAGACACTATGTGTGTGAATGAATCCGAATTAAAGCACCCTTGGTACTACAACTTAAAATATAGTTTAGTCGGTATTATTTTTGGAATCGTATTCATCAAAGCTGAAATCATCTCTTGGTTCAGAATTCAAGAAATGTTCCGCCTTCAAAGTTTTCACATGTATGGCGTTATTGGAACAGCCGTGGTTGTAGGTGCGATATCCGTATTTCTAATCAAGAAATTCAAGGTTAAAACGATACATGGAGAAGAAATTACGTTCACCGACAAAAAATTCAATAAAGGCCAAATCCTGGGTGGGCTAACATTTGGTCTAGGGTGGGCACTTACGGGTGCTTGTCCTGGTCCACTTTTTGCACAAGTAGGTTCAGGTGCCCTAGTTGTTTTAGTCGTTATTCTCAGCGCTACAGCCGGCACGTGGGTTTATGGTAAGTTTAGAGACCAGTTGCCTCACTAAGGAATAAGAAGGATTTTAGTTTAAGTCGGAATCCCTCTTTAGTTTTTAAAGATATATAAATAATAGCGACGGAAAATAAATAACTAAAATGATGAAAAATCTAAATGCCATTGGACTTGACAAGTCTAAATCGAAAGAGCTTGCAGAGAAATTAAATACTCTTTTAGCGAATTATTCTATTTTCTATCAAAATACAAGAGGATACCATTGGAACATCAAAGGCCAAAAATTCTTTGAACTTCACTTGAAATTCGAGGAATTGTATACTGATTTACTTTTAAAAATAGATGAAGTAGCAGAACGCATACTAACCTTAGGAAACACGCCGCTTCACAACTATTCTACCTACAAACAAACTTCTCTTATTACTGAAAGTACAGAAGTTTCAGACGGAATTAAGGCCGTGGAAAATATCCTTGAATCATTTAGAATTACAATTACACTCCAACGGGAAATCTTACATTTAGCAGCGGAAGATGAAGGGACAAATGCACTAATGAGTAATTACATTCGAGCTCAAGAAAAACTAGTCTGGATGTACTCTGCATTTTTAACTACGTGAATGAACAAAAAAGACGCTGACTAATGACAGCGTCTTTTTATTACCCCCCTAATTCTCCATTACCTAAACGTATAATCCACACCAGTCACCTGACTTAACAAAGTCTGTGGACCATCTAAAATCTTAGCATCATGACGCAAGGTAGGCGTTACGGGAGAGAATTTAGCTAAATATTCTTTCATCATGCTATGAAGCGTATAAGCCGTATTCTTAGCCTCCTTTACGCCTTTCATTCGACAAAGCATATCCTCTGGATCTCCATCACGCTCGCATGCACAAAGCACGTAAGATTTCTCTAGCTCTAAAGGACCATCACCGATAATCACTTTTTGAACACGATGCCCTGCTCGCTCAAATGCTTTGAACTCCACTTGCATGCCCTTGAAACGTATAAACCAACCGCCAAAACGCAGGGATGCATCCTGTGCAAAAACATTCTGCAATTCCTTTTCTAACCAATTCATGATTTGTTGGCCCGTGGCTTTTGCCGTTCGAATCGTGGAATCTACCGGCAGCATATCATACAAATAACCTTCTGTAATGGCCACTTTCCCATCCTTCCCAGGTACACGGGGTGGGCAAAAACGAAATCCATTGGATAAAACAACATCTGCATTTACTTTCCATTTTAGCGCATCTACAATCATCGTATCAATCGTGTTTTCTACAACAAAATTCCTGTAAAGTGGAACAGTACTGTACCCTAAAACCTTATTAATTTCTTATTTAAATGGTTTCTCTAAGTCTTGAACTAAGTTCTTTATGGCCGGATCAGCAGGATATTTCATAGGGTCAACCTCCACTAATTCATAGGAGGACCCCATAGCCTTGCCGTCTTTCACATGAATATCAAGTTTACCGATGAAAGAGCCAAACGCTCCTGGCTCTACAATTTTCGTATACTCCGCTTGAATCGGCTTACGAACTCGCTCATGCGTATCTGCTCCGAAAATGTAGTCAACACCTTGGCAATCAGGATTATTTCCCAATGCGATTTGTTGAGATAGGCCTAGATGTGATAAAATAATGACAAAGTCACATTGTTCTTGTTCGCGCAATAAAGTCACATATTCTTTAAGATTATCCTCTGGCTTAGTATAAATAATACCTTTTGAATATAAAGGCGATTGACGCAAAGGAACCAATGGATCCGTATAGCCTAAAAAACCAATTTTTACCCCTAGGCGGTGCATGATTTGATAAGGCTGAAAGATAAGTTCACCTTTTTTCCCATTGCCAAGATCATGGAACATATTCGCACAAATTTTGGGAGCTAATAAACCTCCCAACAATTTCTGCATGTTTTTCTTATAATAAACCACTTCCCAGTTGCCAGGCAAATAAAGGTCGTAATCCATAGCATTTAGCAAGGGAACGAATGCCTGACCTGTCGTTTTTACAGACAACATACTTCCTTGAAACATATCACCAGTATCTAAAGTGATTGTATTTCCTGGATTTTTCTCCTTTAATTTCTTTAATGCAGTCGCCATGTGTGGATAGCCGCCTGCCTGACGAAAGGTCAACTCATTATTTTCCCAAAACAATTCATCATGTGCATGCAATTGGCAGTGCACATCCGTGGTTTGTAAAATGGTAATTTGACCCGAGCCAACCATTGATTTAGACGTTGGCGCATTATTTTCAATACTTTTAGCCTGTAAGGTAGAAGGCGTTAAAGCTGCTACACTTGTCAGAATTCCACCTTGTAAAAATTTTCTTCTTGAGTTCATTCGTTTATTTTTTTGAATTCTTGTGTTTAGCAATCCACTCTTTTATAGGCTTATAAGGTCCATATTTATGTTGATCTTCTGTAAATGGATCCGCAAAAGGACCAAATGGATGATCGAAAGGCTTGCCCGCGATATCTGGCCAATCCTTACTTAAATCCTTACTAGGGCGAGACATCGAATTTACATAAGCTGCCAAATCCCATGCTTCTTCGTCTGTTAATTGAGGTTTAGCGTAATTTGCACCTAGTGGCATGTTGTATGTAAATCGTCAGCAAAAAGTGGACCGATAGAGGTTATTTCTTAGGGAGTGTTTCTCGCTGACACCAATTTAGTAATAATTTCATTTTAAATAAAACAAATCATATTTAAAAACGAGCAGCAAATAAGCGAGCAACACCACTCTATTTCATCCGATTTAAATGTGTTTCAAAAATCAAAAAATACAAATAGATTAATCTGGTTTGGTTTTGAGATGTTTTAGATACGATAGGGTAGGGTTTCCTTAAACCGTACGGACTACCAGAAACCACTCAGGGCGAGTGGTTTCTTTTATTTTACGGGAGAGGTAGCAGAAGTGGTAGCAAACTATGTTATTTATTGAATTCTTTTGACCTCTG
>SXGQ01576462.1_pt1 | contig 76457 bp, 66 predicted proteins | sample 3178371 | NCBI WGS metagenome assembly SXGQ01 (sample SAMN11356859, study PRJNA531348) | freshwater metagenome | isolation source: freshwater sample F1-20 | place: China: Fuxian Lake, Yuxi | collected 2017-12-25 | reverse complement strand
ACTAATACTAATACAGAAGATGTAATTGTGTACACCGATATAAATGATGTTAATAATGATGTTAATAAATTTACGCGAGAATATGTTAAAAAGGAGAAGATATGTCTAGTATGCGGCGATTGTCTTGATGTTATGTTAAAAATAGAAACTAAATCTGTAGATTTAATACTATGCGATTTACCATATGGAGTCACAAAAAATAAATGGGATATTATAATCCCGTTTGATAAATTATGGGAACAATATAATAGGGTTATAAAAGATAATGGTGCAATTATACTATTTGGTAGTCAACCTTTCACTACAGCGCTTATATCAAGTAATATGAAATATTTTAGATATTGTTTAGTATGGGAGAAAAATAAATTTAGCGATTTCCTAAATGCTAAAAGAAAACCTATGAAAACAAATGAGGACATTTGTATATTTTATAAAAAACAACCTACATACAATATTTTATATTGGTATAGTAGTCCGTATGAACGTTGGAATACGCAAAGTGCCGTAGATAGACAGAGTAATTATGGAAGTCATAAAGAAAATGTATCTGTTAGTGATGGTAAAAGACTTCCTACTACAGTCCTTAAGTTTAATCGCGTTGAAAGACCTGCGCATCCAACACAAAAACCTGTAGACCTCCTAGAATGGTTAATTAAATCATATACAAATGAGGGAGAAACTGTTTTAGATAATTGTATGGGTGTAGGTAGCACTGGAATAGCAGCAAAAAAAAATAATAGAAATTTTATAGGCATTGAATTAAACGAAGAATATTATAATAAAGCGTGCGAATTCATTCAAAAGTAGGAATCAACGAAGTTATAAATTCTATATCTTTGATGATAAATTCTTCATTAGCATTTAGCGAATAACAATCATATAATTCCGAAGAGAACCATTTATTTTTTGATAATCTATCGCAATCAACTAATGTAGTATATACTAGTTTTTTTTGTATTTCTTCTATAATTTCAGGTTTTCGCGTATCCATATCTTCTTGTAATTTCTCACTAAATTTTTTATATCGTGTAAAACTATGAATAATCAATATAGGTACTTGTACTCCTTTTTTTTGATATTCATTAACTGTTTTACAAAATCCGCTAATGGCTCTTTCCATAAAACACGAATCTATATAATGACCTTTATCCTCTTCTAGAGCAATTAGCCTCCTATTATATGTAATAGACCAATCTACATTAAATAGCGCGCCGTGTTTCTCTTTTGAAACTTCAAAACCGAAATAGGTCCATATTCGTTTACGATGATTTTCAAATGCCGCACCAATAACATCTTTTAGCGCTTTCTTTGTTTTATGTTGAATTCTGACTTCATTATCTGCTTCGCACAGACTCCGTTTATAATATTCGATATCGCGATTCTTCTTTTCCATAGTCGTTGGATAATTATAACCTCTGTATTATTTATCAATTTTTAGTTATATGATACTATAATTGAACATGTATTGTCTAATACATATATCGCAAAACTGGCGCGCTAATTATATATCCTTGTTATATCCTAATATCTGAATCTAAACCAGATTTTTCTAAAATTTGTATTTTATAATTTGAGTACATAACTTTTTATTTTCTAATATTTCAAAAGTTTTCTAGAAATTTCTAAATAAAAAAAGTTATGTACTCAAATTATAAATCTATATTTTTAAGATTTTCTAGATAGATTAAGGATATAGTTAAAAAATGACCTATCATATTATCATTATCATTATAATATGCCTCGGAATATTTTAATATACGAGGATTTATTTATATTAGTTCAATCGATATTTTTATCATATATAATACTAGTTTCAATGTATATAATATTATTTCATATTCCTAATGAAATAATATTATAATATGAAAAATAAAACAATGACTAATTATATTAACATAAATTGATTGCTATTTTTAAGTCCTATTTTGCTGTCATTTTGATAAATAGAAAATCTATTTGATAATAAGTCTAACACATATAATATTAGAGCAACTAATATAGTTAGTGTTAGTAATTTGGCGACATCGAAGCGATTATTTTGTATTAATAATGCGACGAATGATATTATAAGGGCTTGGACGGCATATTTTAATATATTATATAATAATAAGTTAAAATCATCGTATTTCTTCATAGACATTTATTATTATAAGATATTTTTTTACAAATATATATAAGATTTTAAATATATATTTATAATATAAGATAGAATATAAATAAGATGACCAGCGTTCAAGATAATACCGTTGTTTCTACGAAAGAAGTTGATTATTTGGACGAAGATAAACCTATCCGTGGCCAAAACTTTGTCCTATTGTCTTTTTTGAGCCCTGAAGATGTTATTGTAAATAAAGAAGCATATATTTTTAATAAATTTATACAAAAGTTCTCTGACGATATGAAAAAACTCCTCAACGGAATTAAAGAAAAAAATCCCGAGCAAAAAGATATGGTTGATACTATTGTCGATAATCATTCATATCTCTTTGACCCTAAAGAGATGAACGAACAATACTCTTTTTATAAATCAGTAAATAACGATGAATTGGAGGCGAATTATCATAAAGATAATAATTTCATTACTTCTATGCGCGGTATTAAAGTGCGAGGGACATTTGATACTATCGAAGAGGCAAAAATCCGTAGTGAATTTTTGAAAAAAATAGATAATAAATTCAATATCTATATTGCGCAAGTTGGATGCTGGTGTCCTTGGTCTCCGAACCCGGAATCTCTTGAAAATCAAGAATATTCGGAAACGCAATTGAATACTCTCATGAAAGAATATAAGAAGAATATGGACAATCGCGATATTGTATTCGAGAATAGAAAACAAGCATTCGCTTCAAATGCTGCGCCCGTTGGCGATAACGTAGAAGCGAGTAATGAAAATAGCGATGTTGTAGAATTGGATGCGGTTAAAGAAGAAATTGAGAAAGTTGATGCTTGGAGTGAAAGAAATACTTAAAAATAAACTATATTATATAATTAAGAAATGAAAGCAATTGCTATATTTTTACTTTTTATAGGAACTATATTAATAGTTCAAGGGTATTATAGTAAAAAACACACTTGTAAAAAAGAGAAGGTATTAGTAAAATACGTACCTAGAAGTACATATGAAGAACAATTGAAACCCGATGAAAGTCTTCAAACATTTTATAGGGGAATGTTTGAAGACATTATATTACCTTGATTATTTTTATCCTCAATATTATTAAATGGATATATTAAGAAATATTGAAAAAAAAATATTAAATATCGCAAATAATAATACAAATGATATAAATAGTTTAAAAGCAGATATTAAGATGTATCTTGATAATATTAATAATCAACAAGATATTACTTTTCGAAAAAAAAATAAATATGAAGAACTTTATGAAAATAAAAGAAAATTAGCACATATAAGTTATGAAAACTATTTATCTGTAAAAGCAGAATTAATGAAAGAAATAGAAAAAGATAAAACAAAAGGTGCTATTATTAAATATTTGGAACATAAATATGATACCGAAGATATACCCGATATCTATACATATGAAAATATATCATTGGATAATGTTAATAATGTAGCGCCCACTCTATTAAAACCTGTGCCTCCCAAAGAACCTAAAAAATATCCTAAAGATATTAAAGAACGTAAGGTAATAAAAGCACCTAAACCTCCTACCGTACCCAAGAAAGCACCTAAACCTACAGAACCACCATCTGTTCCCTCTAATCCTCTTATAGTACCTACCGAACCCACTGTTATACAACCAGCAATTCCTAATGAAAATGTTATAGAACCTATGGTTCCTAAACCTCCTACAAAACCCAAAAAACTTCCTAAAATACTAAATGAACCTAAACTTCAACCAACCGCCCCAAATGCCGCAGTACCCATTACTACTGAACCTACTGAACCTAGTATGGTTCCACCAAAACCTCCTAATAAATTACCTAAACTTAATAAAGATGCCAAAGAATGCCCTGAAGGTGAGGAAATTAATCCAAAAACAGGAAAATGTGTTAAAAAATGTAAAGAAGGTGAAATAAGAAACACAATTACAGGAAGATGTAATAAAATTAAAGAATCTAAACCATCAAAAGCAATAAAAGCGGCAAAAAAAGTCAATGTCGTAAATGCTGCTAAAGAGGCGCCTACAGTTTGATAACATCGTAATAACCTCTTGAAAATCTTAATAAGCAATATATAATGCGTCTCCCCAACCCTTATCTGTCATAATAGTAATTATTCTCCTAAAATTATAATTTCCCAAAAAATCATCTAGTTCTTTTACACTCGCACAATCTTTATACAATTCCATTTCATGTATTTTTATATATATTACTTTTACATATTTCAAATAATTAAGAGCGCCTTTGAGAGCGAGTAATTCAGCACCTTGAATAGCAATATTCAAGAAATCATATTCTGCCTTATTTATATTATATATGTGTAAAAAAGAATCTATTGTAATACTTTTAGATTTTATGCTATTTACATATGATATCATAGGATATACCTCGTAGTGTTTATACATATCTAAAATAGATGATGAAGATGTATCAGTCGCCTTATATAATATTATATCACAATTGTCTTTATCTGATATAATATAATTATATATATTCTTAATATTATTATTTTTAGAAATCTCTACCATATCATTATTTCCTTCTATCCATATTATATCATCATCTGACACCCCCAATTTGTTATATATAGGTGCCTCTTCGCACTTATGAGCACCTATATGAAAACACTTCCTTATTTTTATATTATTAGATGTAAGCAAATAATCTAAATAATCCGGATTTAGCAACATTATAATTATATATAATATAATTATGTTGCGTAATTATATTCAATATCTAAATATAATATAATAATAGATTATCAAATGAGCGTTAGTGGCGAAAATAATGATATAAATGACCCTGTAGTACAAGATGTTCTTAATGAATTTAGAGATGAAATATTAATATCTAAAAATAATAAAGATATGAACGTAAATTCGCAAAATACTATAAATGATAATATCAATTCTCCAAATGGCCCATCATATCTACAACATCCTCCTTTACCTCCTCATTTACAATATCCTCCTAATTCACAATATCCCGCACAACCATCTTCGCATCCTTCGCAAATATCATATCCTTCATATCCCTACTCTCAACACCCATCGCATGTTTCATATTCTCAAAATAAAAACGACTATATGTTATATATAGATATAGAATTAATAAAAAAAAATCTTATAATAGTGATAATAGTATTTTTAATTTATTTTAGTGGAATAATTAATAACATATATGATAAAATACCAGAATATTTACAAGAAAATATTTTATCATTAGATATATACATTAAAACAGTATCATTATTTATAATACTCTATATCATATCATATACTGGGTATATATAATATTTAATAATTATAAGAATTATTAACAGTCTGAATAATTTTTGCTTCTTTTGAAGAACTTATGAAATATTTATATGCGAAATAAACACCTACAAAGAAAGTTAAAAATATAGAATATATAGTTGTTCCAAATATTATACTATAACTAGAAGAATCATATATATTTTTATTCATTACAACAATAGAAATAATAATAACATTATATAAAATTACAATTAAAGCATAAATTGCTACAAAAAGATATGTATTTGTATTGTATCCCCATAATAATGATAATACAATAATTATACTTACTATTGAATAACCGAATATTATGAATACATCCTTTACTATATCATCGTTTTCATTTTGTGAAACGAATGCTTCTTTCATTTTTATATATCTAATAATTATTAAGATTATTTATTACAATCTTTATAAAAATTTTTAACATCTATATTAGTTTTAAAAGATTCTTTATCAATATCTATTATTTTAATAGAACTCAACTTTTTAGCACGCGATAATGCGGTATATGATTGACCGCAAGTAAATATATTAGGACCTAAATCTAATTCTAATGCGTCGATTGTCATTCCTTGAGATTTATGTATAGATAATGCATAACAGATTCTAATAGGCATATGTATTATATAGGAACTTTTAGAAGATATACTATTATTAAAAGTGTCCGTAAAATACTTGATAGTATGAATATTTCCATTAACATCATTAATTACTACAAAATCATTTCCGAGATGTTTAACAACTCCTCGCGTACCATTAACAAGAGATTCTTCAACATTTATATTTCTTATAATAATAATCTGCGCATTTAATGTTAATTCTATAGTGAATTTGCCTATCTCCTTTTCTTTATCAGAACTTGTTATTGCTGTATAAGTTTTAGATATATTTCCACACGCCTTCAATTTCTCTATCTCTATATTATTAATTTTATCAACATTAACATTTATAGGATATAATTTTGTTGGTATAATACCATTTTCAAATTCAGTATCTTTTAATTTATTCAAAACCTTTATAATATTATCAGTACATCTGCCTTTCCTAACAATCCTTAAGATTTGCTGAAATAATAAATCTTCGTCTTGTCTTATTAGTTTTTCCAATAATACAATTTTAATATTCATCTTATTCCATATATCCGCCAAGAAGCAATATTTACCTTTTACGGGCGCCAATTGACAAAAGTCTCCTACTAAAATTATTTGAATATTACCAAAATATACATCATTGGATTTTATAATACTTAATATAAGAGATATTTTTTCAAACAAATCTTTATCAATCATAGAAATTTCATCAATGATTAATACTTCGAGATTTAAGATACTCTCGTATTTTTTCTTATTCTTCAAAATATTATTTAATATTTCTTTTACAGTACCTGTACCTAATCCGAGTCCTAAAAACGAATGTAATGTCTGACCGCCTATAATAACTGCTGCGGTTCCCGTAGATGCTGTAATCGCATATTTTTTATTCGCATTATTCAAATATTCTATAATATATTTAATTGTGTAAGATTTTCCAGTTCCCGCAGAACCAGTTAATAATATATTCTTTCCCTCACTAACACATTTTAACGCATATTTTTGCTCTTCATTTAAAAGATTCATTATAAAAATAAAAGAATTTATATTAATATCATTTTTTAATTATATGCCACCCCCCTTATTATAGTATTACATACACTATTACATAATTTTATAATGTATCTAATAGTTTTTTAATACCCTTATTCTTTTTATTGTAATTCGATATAAATATATTGTTCTTATTTTGTATCCTTTTAATAACATCGTTATGATATCTTTCTTCTATTGAAGGAGAGAAGTTATAATACCATTTCTTCAAAATTTCTATATCTATTATTTTATTTGGATTACAATTATATTCTTTATACATATAAAGAATCGCTCTTGATATAATACCGCGCGAATCATTATTGGGTACGAATATTTTATCTTTATGATTTACATAATTATTACATTCTAGTTCTAACCAGTTCTTATTTTTAATATCATAATCTTCGTGAAATTTATAATTTGACCTATTTGCATTTAATGTATTAATAGTTTTTATGATATTATGCATATCATTAGACTGTTTAATATTTAATAAACATTGTGGGTATATATGCTCGGCAGAAACAAATAGTTTGTTGTAATTACAATTTGCTACAGTATTTGCTAAACTTTTTTTCAAATATTTATTAGTATATATAATTGGCATTTTCGGATCATTTAATATTGTATCTTTAATGATATTTGAGTACTGCATTTTTGCAAACGTTCTAACACAACTTATTTGAAGCAAGAATAGCAGAATTATTAATAACATAAACTTCTTAATATTAAGTGAGATTATCATTTTTTTCTACATTAGGATATAGTATTTTAAAAAATATATACATATTATGATGTATGTTATAATTGGCATCTGGTTTGAATAATTTGAGAAGATTTTTAGATTCAAAATCTCCATGTATCCAGTAATGAATCATTATAGGATTTGTAGTATATTTACCAGTTCTAACAGCGAGCCAATCTTTGTCTGCCGAAGGAATATTTTCTAATTTTAAATCATTAATAGGATATATCAATTCCCTATCTTCTATTATAAATATATCCTTGTCCTTCTTATCTTTATCATAATTATTTATATTTGTCAATATGTAAAATCCCCCAAATATATCAAATTTAGAAAATAAATCATAACCATGTCTATTTATATATTCTGGTATATTGCGCAAAAGTTTATATAAAAAATTGTTGTTTTTATTTGCCGCAAAAAATGCGTTACATATATATCTATCCGTGTTATATATTAATTTTGTTTGCTCGGCAGGTTCATAACTAATATAAAATGTATCTCTAGTCATATCAAGGAGTTCCGAGAAATCTCTTAAAACTAATACATCTAAATCTATATATATACCACCGTAGTGATATATTATCAGAATCCTCGCGATATCTCCGCGCTGTACACCAGTGCGCGCCGAATTATATATTTTATAAAAATCCGGATATTCGTCATTTATTAATTTTAATATCATCTTATCAGTCCATAAAATGATTTCATACCCTAGAGATTTTAATAGTTTCGCATTTTCATCGCGTATATAATTAATTATTCGCGGCACAGGGTCATCGCTCCAAGTTTGATGTATTATTTTAGGTATCATATTATAATTAATAATATTACCCTTATTCTTTATATAATACCATAAAACCGCGATTTAGATAAATTCATCATAGTATTATCTAAAATATAATCCCATACAACTATACCATTTATTAACTTAATATTAGAAAATTCAAAAGATGGTATATAAATAGACATAAAATTGTAATTTCCGAAAATATTTAGCGTCCACATAAACTTAAATATTATAGTATATAAATACATATTTTTAGTATCGTCATAAGATTTATAATGTATAATAGTATCTCTATAAAAATACACAGGTAGCACGTGAAATATGATATTACATATCATATATTCAGTTTGTAATAATTTTTTATCAGAAACACATTTAATAATTTTATTAAGAATAAATGGTTTGCTACTATCTACAATTTGAAATAATATTCTACTATCATATAACATAAAACTATGAAATATTATAAATATATTTAAAGAATTATTGGCAATAAATTTGGATATTAATAGATTATTAATACCAAAATAGTTAATTAATAAGTAATTTAAAAATATCAAATATATATTCCAATTTGTATATTGATTTATTTTTCTTCGCAATATATCAATATTTATATTATCGTTATAATACTTACTAATCATCATAAATATAAATATTATATATAAGAATACTTCAAACTGATTACTATCTTTATTATATACCACCAATTGATTCATTATATTATAATATAGATATTATATATTTATCTTATATATTATCTTATTTCGAATCTAGGATCCTTTTCATTACCTTAATTTATTCTAATGGCGAAGATGTAATTGTCATGCCGCAATATTCTACATTTTTAACTTTAAAATCCTGTTTCACATAAATGCCTATATTTATAGATTCTTCCAATATCCATTTAAAATTGTCCCAAAATTCTTCGGTGTGTCCTATGCTTTCTGTGGATAAATGAGCAAATTCGTGTAATACAACAAAAAACATAGTATTTATATCAACTAATTTATCATTATTGCGAAGACATAAAACAATCTGTTCGCCCTTATTTACAGAATAACTCGTATATCCTGGCGTATCAATGCCTTCTTTCAATCTATCTGGTCTAAAGTTCTTCTTTAATAATCTTACACGATTATCATTTATACCAAATGATTTTTCCAAATGTTCCATTAATGTTATTAATTTTTCCCTTATTTTAGCGATTAAATTTGCTGCTTCTTGCGCATCTTCTTTAATTTGTACTACATATTCCTTATTATCTATCTTACTTTTAACTGTTATTAATCCATAATTAGCATAATAATTATAAATATAATAAATTCCTATTAATGTAACAATTATAATTATTAACCCATCTATATTTATTTCCATTCTTCTATTACTTATTATAAATTAAAAATTGATTATCTATAATTTATATTTAAATAATTGATATTATCTAGTTATAATGGATAAACCAAGAAAAGATTACGAACCTCTAGACAATAAACCAATTGAATTTCAAATTACAGATATCTATATTCCCGAAAACGACAGAAATAAAGAAAAAGATTTCGACGAAATATATTCGATGATACTTTATGGTATTTGTAATAATGGTGCTACTATATCAACTACCGTTAATTGCTTTAAACCATTCTTCTATATCAAACCTCCTGAAAATTGGGAAAGTTATAGCGACAATCTGTTTGAGGCGAATGTATCAAAACTAAAAAATACTATGCTAAATGATAAATATACGGCACAATTCAAAGGAAATAAATATGAAAAAAAAATCATTCCTCATAATATGTTGTCTCATTTCTCTAATATTTCAGTAGTAGAAAGAAAAGACTTTTGGGGATTTACCAATAATAAACTATTTCGGTTTATTAAAGTATCTGTAAAATCATTGAAATTATATAATAATCTTAAATATTATTTTAAATCTCTAGAAAAGCAAGGATTTAAAGCGTATGAAAGCAATATTGACCCATTTCTCAAATATATCCACATTCAAAATATTAAACCATGTGGATGGGTTAGAATTGAAAAATATAATATCGCCGAAGATTCGGGGAGATGTAATTATAATATTAGTGTTGATGGTAAGAACGTAATTCCGCTAGATATTAATAAAATTGCTCCTATTCTTATTACCTCTTTTGATATTGAATGTACTAGTAGTCATGGTGATTTTCCAGTGGCAATAAAGAATTATAGTAAGGTCGCGCAAGATTTGGCATTAGTCGCAAAAGCAGGTTATGAATATACTAGCGATTTTATAATATACTGGTTGAAAAATATTTATAAAAAGGATATCGTAATAGACGAGGCGACTGATTTGAAAATTAATCGCGTATATACGAAGAAAAAAATAAGTAGTAATTATATTGATAATATTCCGGCGCTTTTGAAAGATAAAATGACTGATATAATATCTATCTTGGATAAAATATCGGCATCTGTAAAATCTTCTGGAGGCGACGAAGAAAATGCCGAAGAAGCAGAAGACGATAATGAGGGTAATATGACTATTGCCCAATTGAATGAAGAAGAAACAAAATTGGCTAAAATTCTAGATAATTTATTGGTACCTTTGGAGGGCGATAAGATTATTCAAATAGGTACGACGGTTCATATTTACGGTTCAGAAAAAATAGTATATAAAAATATTATCACATTGGATACGTGCGATTTGATTGAAGATTGTGATGTTATCTCGTGTAATACTGAAAAAGAGTTGCTAATAAAATGGAAAGAGTTGATGAATGAATTAAATTCGGATATTGTCACTGGTTATAATATATTTGGTTTTGATATGCCTTATATTTGGGATAGAGCGAAAGAACTGGGTATTTTAGAAGATTATAGTATAGGTTGGGGAAGATTAATAACACGCAAAACGTCTCTTGTTGAACAAAAATTATCCTCATCTGCCCTCGGAGACAACATCCTTAAATATATTGATATGGATGGCGTTGTATTAATTGACTTGCTCAAAGTTATGCAGCGAGAACAAAAGTTGGACAGTTATAAATTGGATAATGTTGCGTCAATATTCTTGGGCGATAATAAGAATGATTTAAAACCACAAGAAATATTCAATAAATTTAAGGGCAATTCTAAAGATAGATGTGAAATTGCCAAATATTGTATTCAAGATTGCTGTTTGGTTAATCGTCTTATTCATAAATTAAAAATTATAGAGAATAATATTGGTATGGGTAATGTATGTTTAGTACCTCTTAATTACCTATTTCGTAGGGGACAAGGTATCAAAATCTTCTCTCTAATAGCAAAACAATGTATGGAAAAAAATACACTAATTCCTACTATTAAATCATATGATAATGATGTTATAGATATTGAAGATGGATATGAAGGCGCTGTAGTATTGGATCCAAAAGAAGCGATATATTTAAATGACCCTATTGTAGTATTTGATTACGGTTCTTTATACCCATCATCTATGATTTCTAATAATTTATCGCACGATTGTTATTTGATGGACGAAAAATATAGGGTATCTGATCCTAATATTGAATATAAAAATATATATTATGATATATATGAAGGTAAAGGAGATAAGAAGAAAAAGGTCGGAGAAAAGGAATGTACGTTCGTACAATATAAAGACGGTCGCAAAGGTATCATTGCCGATATTTTAGATATGCTTTTAATTGAAAGAAAAAATACGAGGAAAAAAATAGAATACAAGACAATCAAAGATGACAAAAATACTTATACCGGATTCTGTAGCGATAAAGGAGACATCTATAATATATTTAATATAGATACTTTGGAAAATTATAACATTCCGAAAGATTCTGTTGTATCTATTGAAGATACTTACAATAGTTTTGAACAAGATGTATTGGATTCTCGTCAGATTGCTTATAAAATTACTGCCAATTCGCTCTATGGTCAAATTGGTGCTAGGACATCATCTATATATTTGAAAGAAATAGCTGCATGTACTACTGCCACGGGAAGAGAAATGATTATGTTGGCAAAGAAATTTGTCGAGGATAATTATGGTGCCGATGTAATATATGGTGATACAGATTCGATATTCTGTAAATTTCCATTGAAGGACGAGGAAGGAAATATAGTATTGGGAAAAGACGCTCTGCCTTACGCTATTAAAATGGGAAAAATAGTAGAGAAAGAGATTGCTAAAATAATGCCTAAACCGCAAAAATTGAATTACGAAAAATCACTATATCCATTCATATTATTAAGTAAAAAGAGATATGTTGGTAATTTATATGAAACGGATGTTAATAGTTATAAGCAAAAATCTATGGGAATTGTATTGAAACGGCGCGATAATGCTCATATTGTTAAAAAAGTATATGGTGGAGTTATAGATATCATATTGAAAAAACAAGATTTGGCGGCATCTATAGAGTTTCTAAACGAAGAATTGAAAGACCTAGTAGAAGGCAAAACATCTATACAAGAATTAGTTATTACAAAAAGTATTAAGGCATCTTATAAAGATCCTTCAAAAATAGCCCACAAGGTTCTCGCGGATAGAATTGGGGCACGTGATCCTGGAAATCGCCCTTGCGTAAATGAACGTATCCCGTTTGTATATATAAAAACAAATAATCCAAATTCACTTCAGGGCGATAGAATAGAAAATCCAGAATATATTATAGAAAATAATTTGACACCTGATTATCTTCATTATATAACTAATCAAATCATGAAACCTATTATACAATTATATGCGCTATGTATTGATCAACTTCCGGGTTATGATAAAGATGATGAATATTGGCAGAATGTAGATAGAGATTTATTGTCTAAACCAATGTATCAAGATAATATTCGTAGAAAAAATCGATTAGATAATCTAAAATTACTGGCAGTTAAAGAATTATTATTCGATAAATATATTAATGTATTAAGCGAACCTAAAGTTAGAAAAGTTTCCAAAGCGTCGCGCGCTTCTATAGCAACTACTAATGCAAATCCTAGTTATGCTATTAATAATGCGAATAATGCGAATAACGCGAATAACGCAGAAGGTCGCGATGAGATAATTAGTACGGAAAAGGAGAAATTGAAGAGATCTGATAAAAATATTGAGGAAGGGACATTTAAAGCAGATATTAAAATTACTAAAAATATAAAAACGGGGGTTATTATAGCGGAGGCATATATTAGCGACGGAATATATAAAGTATGGAAATATCAAAAAAATAATTGTAAGGATAAGAATAAGGAGGTTATAAATATTATAAGCAAAATTATAAACTATGACAAAAATAAAAAATACGCAATTACTCTCAATAATAAGAAATTTATAACAGAATATAATACCGCCGCTGTATATTATAAAGAGAAGGAAAAATCCAAAGAAACTAACATATTGGATGATATATTCAAAAATCAAAATATAGGAGAGTTAAAAATTATTAATAATATTAGAATATTTAGAGATATTATAGCAGAATATAAGCAGTTTTCATTTGTCTCCAAATAAATACTTGATTATTACAGCGGCCTTTTCTTTGCCCACCCCATCTATTTTACATAATTCTTTATTTTTATTTTCATTATCTATTAATTGCGTGATTAGATAAGGCATTGATGGATATATCTTTGCAATATTCTTCGCTATAATATTTGAAATATGAGGGATTTGTGATAACTGCATTATATAACAAGTGTCGACGTCAATATTATCTATCTTCTTTTTTTTCAGTTTAACATAATCTGTGTAGCAGATATCAGCAGAATTTTCATTAGTTTTTGTAGAAATGAACTTTTTAGGATTTTCTATTATTTTTACTGCTATTGATAATAATAATGTTGCTGTTTCGCAAATCTTTTTAGTAAAAAGTACTCTGATATTATCACGAAACATTGTATTTATATACGCGCCTTGGATTATTGATTTATTTGAATAAATTTTAGATGATATAACATCATCTTCTTCTATAATATAGGACAGTTGATATTTATCATATATAGATAACATGCGTGCTTTTTGTTCCCTATATCTGCCGTCGTGTATAGATGAAACCAAATCTCTAACCGTTTTTCTTTCGAAAATATATAAAATTTCATTATATTTAATATGAATATCACCAATATCTAAAGATTCTTTTATAATTTCTATTTTATCCTTGTAAATATCTAAATCTCTATCAAATATATCATTATACAATAGGTCTTCGCGCACATCAATTATAATATATAATTTTTTATCCATATATGATGATATATATTTATATATTTATATATTATAGATTATAGATGAATAATTCTATAGATAAACTAATAACAAATGATGAATTATTAACATATATTTGTTTGATAGTAGGTATAGCGAATATATTATATTTTTTTAGAATTTTGCGAAGAGATGTGATACAATATATATATTTATTTCTAATATTTGAATTTTTATTTTTAATATTCATAATATATTTTTTCATCAAAAAAAAAGATATTTATAAAACAGACAGTGTTATAGAATATGATTGGTATTTTTATTTGCGAGTTATTATTATAATATATTCTTTTGGCTGCTTTATCCTATATATTATATATGTATTATCTAAATCGGCATCTAATGATATAAAAACGTGCAGTGTAAGAAGTACTGGAGGTACTAATAGCAGTTCGCGGATTACAGTTTCAAAACGAATTTCTAATTTTTTTAGTTCATCTATAGCGGTTCCAGTCGCAAAATTATATAAAAGAGTTTTACATAAAAATAAATATTTAGAATCTGAATTAGAAAATTTGAATAGTGAATTAGATAAAATTAATAATTTAATTAAAATAAGTAATGATAATATAAAGAGAAGAAATTATAATATAAAAAAATTGGCTATTCTTTGTAAAATAAATAAGAGTAATTATAGTAAATTACTAGCATTTAGAAACAAATATAGACTGCTTTTAACTAATAGTAATTTATTTAATAATATGCCAATTGCTAAACGTAATTATTTAACAAATAAACATAACTATTATATAGAAAAAAATGAAGAAGGCATAACAAAACTTAAAAATTTTGAAGAAGAAGTTAGTGAATTTAATAAAAATTATCAGGAACAAAATACAGAGAATTTACAAATACAAAAAGATAAAATAATACAAAATATTAATAAGATTAATGACCAGTTAAAAAAATCTAAATTTTCCGAAAATGAGAAAAAAATGAAAAGAGCGTCAAACAAAATACAACCTTCATCATCTAGCATATCTGGGTTAAATAAATCTCGATCCATTATATCTCCACAGTCTCCACAGTCTCCACAGTCTCCACAGTCTCCGCAGTCTCCAAAGTCTCCACAGTCTCCACAGTCTCCACAGTCTCCACAGTCTCCACAGTCTCCACAGTCTCCTATATCGCCACAATCTTTGCAATCTATGATAAATCAAGAAATTTTATCTGATGAAGAATTGAGAAAAATTGAAAATACCAATAAAAAAATATATGCGCATTTGACAAAATTTAGTTCAAAATTGCCAAAAGTAAATGAACAAGAATTAGATGAATTAAGTAAATAAATTTATATATAATACATAATTATATAAAAAGTGATAATTATATATTATTTAAGTCTAATAATATATCTTTAAGATTACTTGACTTACGCGATGAATTTTTTAACAAAAGAAGAAATTATTATTATTACAGAAGAATTCGCAAAAGATTATATGAAACGATATGACGATTCTCATAGTATTGATCACGCTATACGAGTAAAAAATATGGCTACAAGATTAGCGATTGCGGAAAATCTCGATGATAAGCAAATATTTATAATTCAGTTGGCGGCGCTAACGCATGATGTAAATGATAGTAAATATAATAATAATAGCGAAGATACACAAGAAAATATATTGAGAGGTTTCTTTAGCAATTTAATAAATGATAAAAATTTATTGGAAAATATTATAACTACTGCATGTAATGTAAGTTTATCTATAGAATTGGCAAATAAAACTTGTATTAAATCGATTGAATTAGATTGTGTTCGCGACGCTGACCGCATAGATTCTCTTGGAGCAATTGGAATATCAAGATATTTCACATATGGAATTGTTAGAAGACAAAGTGATATTTCTAGTATAATAGAAAACATAGAAAATCGTACAAATATTTTGATGAATAATATAAGTACTGACATGGGAAAAAAAATAAGTAGTGAAAAATATAAGATAATTAGAATGTTCATAGAAGATTATAGAGATACTATGCTTTATCAAGAGATTTCATAGTTCTACTAATAAATTTTGTAATAATGCTATTAAGGATTAATTTAGCATCATCGCATTTTATCTCTTTATTAATTTTATCAATTAAATATTCGCTTTCTCGCTTTATATTCAACTTCTTAATATATTTTTTCCTATTATTTTTACTAATAATATAATTTTGTAGCAGATTGATTGCTTCTTTTTTCTCAACATTTATAATTATAAAATAATTATTACATATAATATTATATACTAACATTCTAACATTTATAGTATCCAATATTTTATAATGCTTTTTATAATTATTAATAGCATTATCAAATCCATAATCATTTATTATACTATTCATATCAGAAGTGTTCATTAATTTAATCTCTAGATTTACATAAATAGATATAATGTTTTTCAACTTAAAATAATCTACATTTGTCGAATCATTATTTAAAGTCATTTTAGCAATAATATTTATAACCGTATTATACATTCTTTTATGATTAGACAAACTAACCTTAAGAATATTTTCGGTATTTGCTTCAACTGAATACATTACTTGTACTTATTATTAACTAGACAAATAACTTACAATCAATTTTTATAATAACCGGTGTATTATACACAGTTATCATAATCAGTTGTAAAAGTATTAACATATGTTGAAAACGGGCCTTTTTCGCATTCGCCCAATGATTTGAAATTTACGCCCATCTTACTAATAGGACAGTCTTCTTTGATTTTTTTACTAGTTTTCGCTTTAGATTGATAATTAAAAAGATCTAAAGAATTTAATTGATTTTGTAAAGTATCGCTGGCACCGTATTGAAATTCCCAATCACCTTTATTATACCCAGGTTTTTTATAAATACAACTTTTTTTTCCAATAGACATTCCCGATAATATATTATTTTCCATTCCTTTTATATTATCTAGATTCTCATTATAATAATAATGACTATTACATAATTCCATATTAATATTTGCGTCAAATAAAAATCGTTGATTATCTGTATATTTTTTTGATAATAAATACATATTATCGCAAGATATTTGCGAACTCAATTCCTTCATATTATATTCTTTGTTATTCATCCCAGATACTTCAGATACTTCGTGATAATTATTCATAATTCTATTTATATTAAGATAGATAAAATAATAATATATATAAATAGAGGATTTGAATTAGATGTTCTACAATTTAAACATACAGAATAAGAAGGATATCAATAAAATTATTTTAACACATGATAATGTTGTTATATTATACTATTCCTACATGTGCGGTTATTGTATTCAATTAAAACCTATATGGAATAAATTATGTAATAGTATTAAAAATAATAACAACGTAATAATAGTAAATGTAGAATCTAATAATATTAAATATCTTCGCTCAAAATATAAGAAAAATATTATGGGGTTTCCTACAATAATTAAATATAGTAGAGGTAAAAAACATAGTGAGTATAGTGGGCGTAGAGAATTAAAGGATATGAAAAAATTTGTTAAATTGAATTAACAAAAGGTATTAAAAATAATTTAAGGATAATCGGCGAATATAATATATAATGGAAAATTTAAATATTGTAGATGATATAATTAATAATAAGAATAACGAACCTACACCAGAAGAATTAGAAACTTTCAAAAATCTAGTAAATGACTGGTTTAAATATGATGACCAAATTAGAAAACTAAATATCGCTATGAAAGAACGTAAAAATTATCAGCGCGTACTAAATAATAAGATTGAAGAATTTATGTTTAATTATAAATATAATGATCTAAATACGCAACACGGACGTATTAAAACAAATATTAAGGAGTGTAAGGTGCCTATCAAAATGAATGATATTAAAACAAAAATAATTAAATATAATGATTTATCGGGCGAAGAATTGCTAAAAAAAATATTTGAAGACGAGCGCGAAATAATTGTAAGAAAAAATATTAAAAGAATTATCCCGAAAGTATCACTTACGCTATAATATATTATGATTTACAAAAAGCATTTGCATTTATTATGAATAGTTCCATTAAGAATATCATATTCGCAAGATGTTGAATAATACACATTTTTAATATTGTATTTCATAATAGTGCTCTCACAATCTAAACAAGGTCGCGAATATTTTAGAGGATTATCTAAACTACTTGGACCTATTCTAACTACATAAATATCACATTCATTTAGAAGACCTTTGAACTTCTTGTTTATTTTTGATATCGCTGCTTTTTCAGCGTGCATGCTATTGCCTTTTATATAAAAATTATATCCAGTTGAAATTACAATATCCTTATGAACTATTATTGCTCCATGTTTGTGTGTATAAACTGGCGATTTTGAGGCAATTTTTGCGGCAATATTCAAATAATATCTTTGTTTTTCATTTGATATTTTTATTATATTATCATCTCCTATTTTATACCTTGGTACTCTCTTATTTATATTATTTATATTACCTCCAGTTATACCAGTTATATTCGAGACACTCTCTGCATTTCTATCATCGGTCATTTTACAAATTGTTTAAAAGTATATTATATACTATGTTATATCTGTTATATATATTATATATATTATAAAAAGTAATGTCAATTTTTATTATATTTGCTATACATAATGATGTCTAATATCTAATTAGTAATAACTATGTTTTCATTCTCATTTAATTCATGTTCATAGCATAGATTATGTACTTTTAATGGCGTAATTCTACCTACACGCTGTGCTCTTCCTATAGCCTGTTGTTTATCGGCGTCCATAGAGTGTAATATAATTACATCTGTAGCAACGCTAATATCAATACCAGAACCAGCATATTGTGTTGTTAATAAAATTACGCTTGTATTTCCGTATTTAAAATTATTTAGAATATTCATCATTTGGTTTGTATTGCCTTTTAGACATGCATGAATAATATTATTCGTATTTAATATTTCTGTTATTTTAGAGAATGCTGCGTCTACGCGACTGAATACTATGAATTTGCCAGTTTTGTTATTTAATATCAATTCAATCAAAGTATCTTCCTTGCTCAATATGCCTTTTCCAATACAATCTTTATTAGATAATTTAACGGGTTCTACCTTTTTTTCTGGAACAATTGCTGTCAAATTGTTGGTACTTGTTATTTCTTTGCGACAATTAGGACACTTCTTGATATTATCGCTAGACATACTTTTATTATTTAATAGATTAATTATACAACTTCCACAAAATATGTGCGTACAATCTAAAATTATAGGATGTGTGATATTATCTAAACAAATCGCACAAGTTTTATTTTCAATTTCAGATATTCTTTCGGTAAGATCTTTCAGTTTTTCGTTTAAATTAATAAGTTCTTGCTCAATCGCCTTTAATTTGTTAGCTTTAAGTTCCTCCGGAATATCTAGAAGATTAATATAATCCTTTTCTTTATATTTGTTCTGTATCGCCTTATTCATATCCGCGCATATTAAATTCGCAATACCAGTTTCTGTCTCGTTTTTTCCACCCAATTCTTTAATAGCGCCAGATATATCATTGGCATTGATTTTCTCAAGTACTGTTTGATTAATATAATTTTTAATTACTTTCAAATATTTAGACATTTTACATAAATAAAATTTCTCACAAATAGGAGGTACATTAAAACTTTCTTTAACAAACTCTTTATCGCATTTAACTAACATAAAGTTTAAATAATCTTCTTTAATAAACTCTTTGATATTATGATGTAGCGAATTTGATGATGAATAAAGACGGTCGCATATATTTAAATATGTTCCGCTAATCAACCATAGATATGTATATGAAAGCGTTTCTATTTTATTAATAATATCATGACATTCATCAATAATAACACGTTTCCAATTATAAATATATGAAGTATGTCGCAGATCTTTATATAATGATAAATAGTAAGGATCATAATATTTAAATAATACAGATAATGTAGTATTTTTAATAAGTACTACATCATATTGATTAAAATAGTTTATGATTTCTTTAAAATCAGTATTTGCTTCATATTTTGGCATATGTTTGTTAATAAAATTAAGATTTTCAATCGCTAGATATTTTAGATTAGTGCTTTCTCGCAAAGTTCTTTCCCATTGAACATATACCGGACCTCGAGGAACTATAATCAATGTCGAATTAATTATGTTAGTTAAACTTGCTATATTTTTATTTTTAGCACTTAACTTAAAATAATTATATGCTTTTGTACTATGATGACTAATTATTTTTTCGTTATTAATTAAAATATTATCTACATTATTATGCGCAACAATTGATAATGCCGTTAATGTTTTACCGTATCCTACAATATCTCCTAAAATCCCAATATTAGATTCTATTTCTTCTCCGCTCACATATCTAATTTTTCTATGATTTTCCATCATAATCGCTTTATGTAAGCACGCCAATTGATGAGGTTTTAACTGTTTTTTAATTTTAGATGGTTGCGTGCATCTACGAGAACTAGAATCCAATTCGATATTATAAATTATATCTTTATAATTATCATTATCGTTAGACATTTATATGTATACTATATTATAATATACAAATATATTTTATATACATTTATAAACGTCAGTAAAATGATATAAGAAATAATTTTAAATAATAAAATATGATGATGAACGAAGAAATAACTCCTATTGCCGAAACCCCTATAACAAATACTGATACCACCGTAGAAGCAGGCGCCGAACCTGTAGTCACCCCGGTTCTCAATGCCTCGCCAGAACCTGTATCTGTTGTTCCGGGTGTTCCTGAACCTAGTGCCGCACCAGTTCCCGGAGTTCCTGGTCCTAGCGAAGTTAATTTAAAACGCATTATATTCGCATTGCCGGGTGACAATTTTAGTTCAAAATTTTTAATTTCATGGACTTCTACTATTAGCAAAGTTATGGATATGCGCAAATATGATATATTAATTTCTCCCGCGACGGGTTCATTTGTTTCATTTGTTAGAATGAAGACATTAGGACTTGATACGCTGCGTGGCGATAACCAAAAACCATTTGATAATCAAGATTTTGATGTATGGATAACAATTGATAGCGATATTATATTTACGCCAGAACAAGTTATCGATTTAATAGATTCTACCGAACATCATCCTGTTGTCGCCGGTATGTATAGAATGTCTGATTTAGTAAATTATGCTTTTGTTAAAGACTGGGATATAAATTATTTTAAAGAAAATGGCACATTTAAGTTTAGTACTCCCGAAGAAATAGAAGTATGGAAAAAAGAGACCTCTTTTAAATATTATCCGGTTGCTTATACAGGAATGGGATTCATGGCAGTTAAAAAAGAAGTTTTTGATAAAATGAGATATCCTTATTTTGATTCTGAATTACATACAATTGAAACAGATGATGGCAAAACAATTCGTGATATATCTAGCGAAGATGTAGCATTTTCTAAAAATATAATTAAAGCAGGATATCAAATAATGATTAATACTGATATTCGTGTTGGCCACTTGAAAAGTTTGGTTATTTAAAATATTGTTTGTAAAATATAGAATATAATGAGTATTGTTTTTTCATTAATAGAAAATGCAAATGGATATTATCCACTCTTATTTTTAATAATATATATACTATATTATTTAATATCTAACTCATTTATGTTTATAATATTGATATTAATTGGAATATTAATAGGTTTCTATATTATATACAGTTTTAAAGATAATATATTATATTATCAGTCATATTTATAATTTTATTTTTTTGAAAATATTGTTAAATATATTATTAATATTGTTATTATCAATCTTATTATTGCGTTTAGTAGCAGTACCTCTTACACCAACTCCCCTTCCTCTACCTCGACCTCCTCTTACGCCTCTCGTGCCTCTTACACCACCCTTTTTTAATTCATCATTTAATTTATCTTTATCGTCTGTTTCATCATCTGTATTTTTGCTTTCTGGTGCTTCTTTTACGCTTTCTGGTGCTTCTTTGGCGCTTTCTGGTGCTTCTTTTACGCTTTCTGGTGCTTCTTTTACGCTTTCTGGTGCTTCTTTTACGCTTTCTGGTGCTTCTTTGGCGCTTTCTGGTGCTTCTTTGGCGCTTTCTGGTGCTTCTTTGACGCTTTCTGGTGCTTCTTTGACGCTTTCTGGTGCTTCTTTGACGCTTTCTGGTGCTTCTTTTACGCTTTCTGGTGCTTCTTTTACGCTTTCTGGTGCTTCTTTGGCGCTTTCTGGTGCTTCTTTGACGCTTTCTGGTGCTTCTTTGACGCTTTCTGGTGCTTCTTTGGCGCTTTCTGGTGCTTTATTATAGTTTTCGGAAAAAGAAAATGGATTATAAGAATATTGCTGAACCGGTTGAACTGGTTCTAAATTTTGAATTGACATTGGACGTTCTATATATTGGACAGGTAGCGATTTTGGTACTTGTGCGATTGGAACATTTTGAAAAGATTGATATGATTGAATGGGTTTATTAAATTGCTCTTGTAAATTATCATCTATTGTAGGAGGTTCTGAAGATGATGAATAATAATATATTAGAGAACCGCATATAATTAAAAATATAAATATACCTATTCCTATCAAAACCCATTTGAATCGTCCCATTATATCTTCTTCATCTTTTGATTTCTTTGAATCTTCTTCTGTATTACTGGTATCACTAGTATCGCCGGTATTACTGGTATTACTGGTATTGCCTATATTAGTGATATTGCTTGTATTGCTATTATTCGCTAGATTATCTTGTTGTTCGCGTAAACTTACGACATTATTTAAATTGCTCGTTAATTTGTCATTATTTGTAATAAAATCTTCAAAATTTTTATTTAATACATTACTTAAATCTTTAATAATTGGATTGTTTTCTATTTTTGAAATTATTTTATCATCTTCGCTCTGTGTGTTTTTTTTATTAACATTTTCTAATACAGATATTAAATCATTTATTAATAATGATGTATTCATAATTTATATTGTTCTATATTAATAAATTATAAAATAATATGTTTTTCTTCTTTATAGATTAGATATATAATGGAATTATTAAAACCTATTATTGTCAAAAGATGGATGTCTGAAAATAAACATATAGAATATGTTTTTGATAATAATGTTAATAATAAATATAAATCGAATGTTATTGTTATACCAGAATATATATTTCAAGATAATAATACAAAAGACGCATTGAATAAGATAGCATACTACATATACAATTATGAAAAAAAAAATAATAATATATTGAAATTCCCTTATTATTGCTGGGATGATAAAACAAATAAACCGCTTTTATTTGATATTAAAAATATATATTGGTCAGGATACAATGTTAATCCATTTAAATCCAAAGAAAAAAACTCGAAACAATTAGATGAACCTATTGAATATATTAATAATGATAACGAAGAATTATTTAATAATGAAGAAATTAATATAGTTTTTAATAATGATTTTGAATATGATATTAAATACTATTATAATAAAAATGATAAATATAATATTGATAAAATCTATAAAACAATACAAGATGATGATAAATTAATAGAACTTTACAATTTAAATGTATCCAAGGTAATTGAACAAAATGAATATTATAATGAAGTCGTATTTGAATATAAAATGGATATAACTGATACTTTGATAATACTTTTTGATAAATTGAAAACTGACAAAGAAATACAACTGATACAATTTATTAATAACAACAATGCGATATATAAATTATATAAAAACCATACATACGAAAAGAAAGATTTGGATTATAAATTTAGATTAAACTCTAACAAAAAAGATAACCGAGATATTTCTTTGATTAATCTTTATTATAAAAACAAGAATGCTAAATTATCAATATATAAGGATGGGATATTTAAATTGACTTTAAAATATGACATTGATAATGGAGAAAATAAAGCGAATATATTACATGTTAAAGATTCTATTGTAAAATATTTAAATAAATTTAACATATTTGCAAAATTTAAAGAAATAGATATTAATGCTAGAATAAATTATTCAATAGATAATTTAGAATATCAAAAATTAATAAAGAAGATAGGTACTTATACCAATATATTTGAAGATTTTATTCTTAATAAAAAGAAATGCAAAGGCGTCTTTAAATATAAAAGAATATCTGGAAATTCAATAAGTTTTGATTTAGATACTTTTATAATTAATAGATACTATATTGAAGATAATATAATAGAAGAAATCTATTTAGTTTTGAAAAACATGGGTATTCCAACGCCAATTAATTACATCAAAGGTGTTATAAATAAAAAGGAAGAGATTGATAATAAGAAACTCGAAAAGAAAAATTTTGACGAAAAAGACGAAACTATTATTATCATCAAAGAATATAATAATAATATAGATTTCTATGTCGATATAAAGAAAGCAAGTTCATTCACTATATTAGATAATTTAAAATATTGGTTAATAAGAATAATTGAAAGTATCCGCAATGAAAAGAAACCTAATGCGCAAAAAAAAATAATATTAAAAAAACCGCTACCTATACAACCTGTTAAAAAATCTTCTTCTAAATCTTCGTCAAAATCTTCTTCTAAATCTAAAGATAAATCATCTGATATCGATTTTGATGAAGAAGAGTTCAATAAAAATTTTAATACTAATTCTAGTTCTGGTGGTGCTAAAAATAGCAATAATGATAATAATTATTTAATAAATAAATTAAACAATGCCGATAAAGAACTATACAAGGATAGGGGTAAGGGTAAAAATCCTGCGAGAAAATGTCAGAAAGAATATCAACCTCTTGTACTTAAGAAGGATGAAATAGAAGCATTAAAAGCGAAGGGATACGACCCTTATGATAAAAAAATATTTGATAATTATATTGAATATGGAAGTAGCGAAAATAATAAAAATTTTTATACTTGCCCGCGAATATGGTGCCCAATAAGTAATATACCTCTAGATGAAAATAATATATCAGGAGAATCTTTGAAGTGCCCGGGAGAAAATGAGAAACCGATTATGATGAATGAAATAATGAAAAATAAAAATAAATCTAGATATGTATATTTACTTAAAGGCGATATAGAAATACCTTGCTGCGGTAAGAGAAACCCTGAAAAAAAAGTTGTAAATACAACTGAAAAACTAAAAAAACCCAAAAAAATTACAAAAAAAGCAGCAAAGGAAGCATTGTTAAAAGATAATAAATTAGCAAAATCTAAAGAGTTAGAAGATTCAAAAGTAGATTCTAAAGAGTTAGGAGATTCTAAAGGAGATTCTAAAGATAATATTGACGAAAATGATAAAAATTATATAATGAATAAAATACCTGTTCCTAAAAATCGTTTTGGAGGAGTACAAAAAGAACTATATTATATTTTATTTAAAAATCATAAAGATTATACTAAAAACTGTTTATCAAATAATAATATAAATAAGAATAATTGTATATTAAGAAAAGGAATTAATAATACTGATAACGTAATTAATTCAATAGCCTATTTATTAGGGACTAATAAAGAGGGTTTTCTAGAATATGTAGAAAATAATCTCGATATATTGAAATTCTTATCTCTTGAAAATGGCAATGTATTTAAAGATTTTTCGGATACAGAACCTATTATTCCCGAATTAAACAAAGATTTATATGTAGAGTTCTTAAATTTTATTAAGAAAACTAATAACAAATCATTGAACATACCTGATATAGAGGATATTACTGATAAGTCCCAGTATCAAAAATCGAGATTATTATATATTTATAAATCATATAAAAAATTCATCAAATATCTAAAAGCAGAAGATCATATAAATGATAATATTATTCATTATTTATATACTTTAGTTGCAATCTTATATAATAAATTAATAGTATTATGGGATGTTGAAATAGCACATCCAAATAATGATATTAGTATAGTATGCCCGCGCTATTCTAATATTAGTGATTTGTTATTATATCTCGGCAAAAAAACAAAAGTTATTATGATAATGACTACCACAGAAAATAAGGCGAAGGATAATGAAACTATATATTATGAACCAATAATATCCAAATCTTTAAATAAAAAAGAGGGAAAGTATTTTAATTTAGATAAACATATAAATATTAAAAATATATTAAATAAATGTTCATCTGGAGCAACTAATGCGAACGAGCAATTTTATGATAATATAGAGAATATGAAAACAATAAGGAAATATATTATTAAAAAATCGGGCGAGAATGGTTCTGGTAGCGAATTTGAAATATTTAGAACCTTGATAATAAATAATGATTTATCTATAGATAAAATAATTTTGAAAAAGAACAAAACTGTATTATGTATTATAAAATTTAAGAAAATATCTATATTCATGCTGGATTTAATAATTAAAAATTTAAATATTAAAGATATTGTGTTTAGCGATGATATTGACGGAGAAATATTTGATATTTATATATTAAAAGACGTATATTCGGGTATCGTTAAAAAGTTTGAAAAAATAGATATAGATGTAGAGGTCGGAGAAATTACAAAAGATAAAGGTATAACTATAAAAAGCAATCTGCTATTTAAAGACGACGAATATACTAAAAATAGTGGTATTATTAGTAATATTTTGAATAAATACAATGATTATAATAAATATTCTAGAGAACAAAACAAATGGAATAATATGAGAAAGATGGTTTTTGACAAATTATTAGAAAGTAAATATACTGATAAATATTATAGCGAATTGCTATCTAAAAAATCGCGCAAAGAAATTATTAAAGAATTATTAAATATTGTAAAAGAGGATAAGAATTATAGTTTGAGGGATTTGAGAGAATTACAAATAATAATAGAAAGTATAGATGTATATTCTAGACAAAGTATAAAAAATTGGTATTCTAATAATTTATCTTATGAAAAATATAATTATGTTAATGATATTTCTAATAATATAAAAGAAGAAGGGGATGAATTAATATTTACCCAATATTTAGTATCTGAAAAAATACCAGAAAAAATAATTAGAGATAGAGATTATTTACCTAATAATTATGTTAAAAATACAAAGATAGATTTTTATGAATTTAAAGATGATAAAGATGGTTCAAAATCTTCAGATAATATAATAATACCCGAAAATTGGAAGGGAGCAGAAAAAGTTTTAACAAGAAAATGGACAAAATATAAAAAAAAGGTATGGTCTAAATTAAGATATATGGAGTGTAATTATACTGATAAAAATATTATAGATTTATTTGGATTTTTAATTAAATACAATAAAAATAAGATAAATAATATTATAACATTTGATGATATTCTAGAATACACGTATAAGGAATATTATGATATAATAACGGATAATTCGCCTGATTATAAAAACGAGATTAGTATTTTATTTAAAGACCCGCATTTTAAAACGATTTATATTAATACAATGAATTCTATCAATAAAACAAATAAGACTTTTAAAACAACTAAAATATTTTTAGATGATTACTTATATAAAAGTAGCATCGCTGAAAGGGTAAATATATTAAATCGTATTAAAAAAGATGAAAGCATAAAATATTATAGTGATATAACTTTAAAACAAATAGCAACTTATTTAAATATTAATATAATTATAATACATCACCGGGTAGATTATGGAAAAGCGAATAATATATCAAAAAGAGCGGGAAGTAAGGATTTAAAAATATCTATGAGTTTTTATAATGCTGGTGATAATAATAATCGTGAAGAATTATTAAAAAGACCTTTGATAATTCTTTATAAAAAGGTAGATAAATCTTTTATTAATTATTATTTAATTAAAAATATAGAAGATAATACTATTATATACAATGAATTAAATAATGCCAATGATGATATAAAAAATATATTAAATCACCCAGATTCTAAAAATAAAAGCAGTACGCCAATAACTATCAATATATAATTTTATTTACTTTATCTACCCTCTAAATTAACTTTATTTTTTGCTCTGGTAATTTATAACAACCACTGTTTAAATTACTAATGCCTTTATTTAGATTAAATTCTATTTGTAAATCATCTTCGTTAAAATCTTCCGCTACTACAATGTTATCATCATAATCATTTTCTTCAATAACATCTTCGCGAATACTTGTTATATTACGATTACTATCTTGCACATCTTTTAACAGTTCAATCATATATTCTTCATCAATTAAGATTTTACTGTCTCCAGTTCCACAAGGTGGTTGCTGTCCTAACATTACATTAGCAGATACACCATTTACTTTATCATATTCTGCGAAAATACTCGCGTTAATTAACATATCAGTAGTTTCTTCAAATGATGATTTTGCAAGAGGTCCAATATCTCCACGATTAATTCCGTGTCTATCGATAGACATTAATTGACCTTTATAAGTCATTGTATCAATAAGCACAGACATGTGTCTATAATTCATAGAACCTTCATTTGTTACAATAAGAAGTTCTTTATAAAGAGCATATCGTGCTGCTTCAATCCCAAGCGTATCATATATTTCTCGAATGTCATTTGAAATCGTGCGAGTACTATCAATATTAGGATTTGATAATAATTCAATCAAATTAGTTCCATCTGTATCTAATACCCACTCTAGCATTTCGTCGAAATTATTAGTATCATCATTATATCTATAATACTTCTTTTTATCTAATGATACCTTTTTAATACCTTTATACCCTTTCAATAATATTTGATGTACGATATTATGCTCTATCGCTTTAATTGTCGCTATTTCATCTCCATCTTTTAAAGCGACATCAGTCAATTTAATGCGGAATACACATTCTTCAGCATTATCATCGCTATATACACATTCTATATATTTATCATATGCCGTGTTTAATTTTGTATAAATATCTATCATTTTCAAATTATATGATAGCATTTTAAATTTATCAAATACCAGACGAAGAACCCAAGGGGAAGAACTTTTAGACTTGGTGGCATTTCCGTTCAATTCTTCGAATTCTTTATATATATTCATAATACCTTGGTCTTCTTTGATGTTAGTTTCATAATATTCTCCATTATCCCAATAAATCTCACTGTATTTTAGAATATCAGATAGTTTCGTAATTTCAATAGAGTTCTTTACATTCATCGCGTGATTTTTTGTAATATCTATTCTATCATCTGCAAAATCACCATTCTCTTTTCTTATCGGATTAATAACACAGGATATGTCATTCTTCATAAATATAGTTAGAGTAGGTGTTTTAGTTTTTTTAGTTGCTGACAAAATTTCTTTAAGACGCGGAACACCAGATGTTGCTTTTACGGCGGCGGCAGTTCCTGAAACGTGAAATGAATCTAAAGTCATTTGTGTACCTAACTCTCCAATTGTTTGTGCGGCAATTATTCCTACCATTTCTCCAGGTTGCGCTATTGCTTGATTGAAATATTCAATAACTTGCGAGACAATCCAATCAAATATTTCAACCGTGAAATGATAGTGAAATATTAATTTTTTAGGGTTAAGATATTGTCTCAATAAAATATTCAGATATCTCATACCCTGCTTACGATTTTTAATATATAGTTTATCATTTAGATTATCAATATTATCTAAAATATAGTCGGGTGTTAAATCAGTTTTAATTCCCGAAATATTCAGTGCTTTAATTCTATTATGCGCAGTTGTAATAATTCTACTAAAAGGAATAGGATAGTTAATTACATTTTTTTTATCGCGATTAAAGATTTTCTTAATTAAGAATAGTTTATCTTCAATCATTTTATCAAAGTGTTCATTACATCTAGCATATGTTTTTTCATTAACAGTTTTAAAAGCGTCTTCCGTAATATGAATGTTGATATTATCAGTGCTTTTTAAATTATATTCAAAATCCAACTCAATATTATTTTTTTCTATAGTATCAATAACCTGAACTTCTATTTTACAACCATCCATACCATCTTCTCCGTATATATATTGAATGATTGTTCCGTCAGCAGTTCTCACAGTATTATCATAGTGAATTTTAGAATCTTCCATCGCTTTAACTAATCTTCGCTGAATATAACCTGTTTCAGATGTTTTAACAGCAGTATCAATGAGACCTTCGCGACCACCCATAGCATGAAAGAAGACTTCGTGCGGTTTTAGTCCAGAAATGAAACTGTTTTTGACAAATCCTCTTGCCTCTGGTCCATCATCATATTTAGTAAAATGAGGCAGTGTTCTATCAGTAAATCCATATGTAATACGCTTTCCGTCTACGTTCTGTTGTCCTACACAAACAATCATTTGTGATATATTGATTTCTTTACCTTTAGAACCTGATTTAACCATATTAATCATACGGTTTGTTTTTTCGTCAATTTGTGAAAATCCGATTTTACCTACTTCACTCGTTGTTTCGTTAAGAATTCCAATTAACTCTCTTTCAATATAGTCTTCGTTATTTAATATGCCATTATTATCATACGTACCTCTTCTAATCTCATCTAGTTTATTGTAAGCCTTTGTTTGCATCTCTTTAATTTTATTTTTAAGATGTTCGTCTGTTTTTTTATCTGTTACTAAATCGCTAATACCTACACTAAATCCGGCGGTCAATAACCATCTACAGACTAAACGTTGTGTATTATCGAGAAATTTGCGAACTTCAAATGGGCCATAATCATGATAAATTACTGGAACTAATCCCGTTGAAATACCATGAAATACAACCTTATCGAGATTTCCGCTTTCTAAAATACTATCATTGATAATAACCCGTTCATCTTTCTTATTTTTTCTATTAATGAAAAGTCCGGGAGGCAGGATTTGCGAATATGCCTCTTTTCCATTATAAATATACTTGTTTTTCGGTTTTGGCAAACTTCCTTTAAAATAACTATTAACCATTTGAATATTCGCCATAGTTTTATCATGAATTTCCGTAAAATCTTTTGTCAATCTATAAGAACCTACTAGAGTATCTTGAACAACTTCAATAATAGGCTTACCATCGCGAGGCGCCAGAATCATATAAGGAACTGCTGCTATATCCATTAATTCATTCATGGTTTGAATACTTTGAGGACAATGCAAATTCATTTCATCGCCGTCAAAATCAGCATTGTATGGCGGGGTATCCAATACATTTAGGCGAAATGTTTGATATGGCATAATAACAACCTTATGACACATCATAGACATTTTATGTAGAGAAGGTTGCCTATTAAACAATACATAATCGCCATTGGATAAATGCCGGTGAACAGTATCGCCTATTTTCAAATCCTTTGCTATTTTTTCTAAATCTTTAGAATATTTTAGATTAATAGTAGTATTAGGTTTTTTAATATATTTTGCTCCAGGCCAATTATCAGAACCATTCATAATTAATTTTCTCATATGTTCAATATTATATTTATTAACAATTTCGGGAAATGTAATATTAATAGCGACTTTAATAGGAACTCCTAACTCGTCAATACTAATATAAGGGTCTGGAGTAATTACAGAACGCGCTGATTGATCAACGCGTTTTCCGTTCAAATTACCGCGAATACGTCCTTCTTTCTTTTTCATTCTATCGGAAACTGATTTCAATTTTCTCCCATTTCTTTGTTGCGCCGGCGCTAAACCGGGCATTTGATTATTGATAAATGTAAATATATGATATTGTAGAAGAATAGTATAATATCTGATAGTTTCTTCTGACGCGCCCTTTTTAATTTTATCTTCAACCTGATTATTCGCCTTAATAATATCACTTAATTTATGCGTCAAATCATCTTCTCTACGCTGTCCATTTTCTTCTATAATACTCGGTCTTACAGCAGGCGGAGGTACAGGAAGAACTGAACATATCATCCATTCTGGTCTATTCCATTTGGGATTAAATCCCATCATTTCCATATCTTTTTCACTGATTCTTTTGAATATTTTTAGAATATCTTCGGCAGTAAATTCCTGTCGCACATTATCTTTATCTTCTACTTTTTTATCTTTCCATTCAGCAATAATTTTCATAGAATTCTCTTTATTAATTTTTGTAGGACGTACAGCGCCACAACCTACAACTTCATCATCGCCGCACACTTTCAATTTAGTAGTAGTATTACATAATTTGTAATATGCTTCCCATCTTTTTTGGTTATTTTTGATGGACAATATTTTATTAATATCATTCTTAAAATCTTTATGAGGAGTATTTGGAGATATCAAACATTTAGAACATTTATAACATACGCAGTTCAAAATCTTTCTAACAATATCAAAAAACATTGCATGAAATACAGGTTTTGCGAGAACAATATGTCCAAAATGACCGGGGCAAAATATATTTTTTTGTTCGCACGTAATACAAGTTCTATTATGTTCGAGAACTCCCATACGCGAATCAAACAAACCACCTACAATAGGTTCGCTTCCAGCATAAGTATCTGTTTTATTAATTTCTACAACAGACCTTTTAATAATTTCATCCGGACTTAAGACGCTGAATTGAATACCTTTCACTTCCTGAATTTCAACCTTCTGATCGTTATAAGATAGTTCGGAATAAATTGACATATCTCTTAATATTAGTAGTTAAAATAACTCGTCTTATGTTTAAATATATAAATCAATTTTTAGAATTATTAATATAAAAATCAAAAATAAAATTATACATCTGTTATTATAAATTTTCTTCTAGGTCTTGTGGCAGATACAGCAGATTTAGGAGGACTAGCGTCAGTTATTATAAATTTTCTTCTAGGTCTTGCCGCAGATACGGCAGATTTAGGAGGACTAGCGTCAGTTATTATAAATTTTCTTCTAGGTCTTGCTGCAGGTACTGCAGCAGATACAGCAGATTTATGAGGACTAGAGTCAGTTATTATAAATTTTCTTCTAGGTCTTGCTGCAGGTACAGCAGCAGGTACAGCAGATTTAGGAGGACTAGCGTCAGTTATTATAAATTTTCTTCTAGGTCTTGCTGCAGGTATAGCAGGTACAGCAGATTTAGGAGGACTCATGTCGGTTATTATAAATTTTCTTCTAGGTCTTGCGGCAGGTATAGCAGGTACAGCAGATTTAGGAGGACTAGAGTCAGTTATTATAAATTTTCTTCTAGGTTTCGCAAAGTTATTAAGCATTCTTAATTTAATATAAGAATTTATATAAAAATAATCGCTGCTAGCAGGGATCGAACCTGCGACCACTCGATTAACAGTCGAGTGCTCTAACCAACTGAGCTATAGCAGCGCCGGGTATTGCTACCCAACTATATATATACCTTAATCTTTATATAACTTTTTTATACTATAATAATAAATAATGGAAATAGAAAAAAAATACGAGGATAAGGAGTGCTTTATATGCTGCGATGAAAAAGCATCTGAAAATTTACACTGTTTTAAATGTAATAAAAAAATCTGTATTTCTTGTTGTAATAAATTGAATACACGAACATCTTTATTGTATCTTGAAAGAAAACAGACATTTATTAAATATGATTGCCCGTTTTGTAGATATTGTAATAATAAACATATTAAATTGTTTAATAAAAATGAAATAACGTCTATATATACAGATACATTAACGCAATTATCTGTATTACATAAATACAATGATATACTTATAAATAACTACAATTATTTATATAATGAAAATAAGAGATTGAATGACGAGATTAATAATAAAAATTCTGAAATTATTCAAATAAAAGAATTATTGTTGTCAAATAAAAATGAAGTAGAGTAATCAAATAATTATTGAGATAGAATTTTCTTCTTAATATTATTTGACAAATTTTCAAAAACTACTTTTAGATATTTTTCCAAATCTTCTTTATTAGTTGGTATTAAAATATTAACAGATACTGTTATATCTACGTGCGTTTCATTATCATTCAAATATGTTAGTTTTAATTTTTCTTTTATTTTGATTAGTTTTAAAGTATTCATAACTTTAAATAAATACATATAAACATTTTTCAGATTTGTAATTTTACTTTTAGTTATAACCTCTTTATATTTTTTCCCGTCATTAATTATAACGTGCTTTCTTCGCATTCTAATAAATTTATCATCCTCTACAACAATATCCTTTAAATATTCCGGAAGATCATTTACATATATATATATATTTTCTACTTTTATCCTTTTTCCTTTAATTATACACCAGTTGTTAATATCCCATTCTATAATTTTATATATATTGTCATTTATATTTTCTTCTGTACTAGATATCTTATCCGGTATATCTGATTTATTATCAGATACTTCATAAATTAACTTGAATACGTCATCAATAGATTTATTTACACTGAATTTACTATTATATGTAAACATTATGTAATAATATCTTTTATATTATTTATATAGATTTCCTTAATTTTATTATATTTCTCATCTATAATTAATTTTTCGTCATATAACCATTTTTTAGATAATATATTATACTTATGATATTCATTAAATAGAATATGAATACATATATATATCACAAATATTATTATTATACTATTAGTTAAATTTTTAGTAGACATCAATATTATTGAGAATAGTATTATACCTTGGAATATTGAATTGTTTATTAATTTTTGCTGCGCTGGTGTTAAATCTATTTTGAGATATCTACCACCTAATTGAACAATTATTAGAAATAATATAGATAAAGGTTCTAAAGTACCTATACCTCCAACTTGCTCCATTTTTTATGTTATAATCTATTTTTTATTAAGATATTAAGATATTAAGATATTAAGATATTATATAATTTTATTTAATATATCAGATTCTATCAAATATATACATTAAGTGATGTTTGTTTATTATAATTTTTATCAGTATATTCTTTTATTTTATGTAATATAATATCATTTATATCTTTATATTTATTAAATATTATCGAAGAAGTATATTCTTGTTTTTTAATAGGATGTGTATGATTTGGCGGAAATGATTTTGTCATAGTTGAATCGTTAATAACTTTGAAATTTTCATCACTATCTTCAATATTATAAAATATTTTTCCTTCTGTGAATATTATAATATCTAAAATTAACGCAATTATAGATAAAAACAACAATAAACCTATTGTTAAATCCCATTGTATAACGTAAAAATTTATAATAAATAGTATTATAAATATCCATGGGTTATCAATAATATCTAAAATATTATCTGGATATAACGATGCCGGACGTAATCCAAGTATTATCAAATACGCTATTAAAAATCCTGTGATAAGACCTTTAAAAATATTATATACCACCATATCATTGCTATATTCAAAATCTTTCATATCACTTCTTTACAATTATATTATATAAATATTTTGTTTTTTCTTTCCTTTTTGTATAATAGAGAATATAAATAATAAATATTAAAATGCAATATTCAACACTTCAAGAAGCATATAATATTGATTGTTTAAAACCTACTAAAAAAAATAATAAATCTACTTCACAATCATCGAATAATAATCAAAATAATCATAATAATCATAATAATCATAATAATCATAATAATCAAAATCTATATAATATAGAAAATAATTCGTTAGCGTCAAATAAAGAAACAGTTAATTATAATAATTCTGGTGGCGGCAGTTGCTCGCCAATACAAGCACCTACATATAATATACCAATTTCTGGCGAATGTAAGAAAGAACGGGATGCAGCAATGAAAACCTATATTGAAGAGAATTTTAAAGCGGAATCAAATAACACAGGTTCTGGTAATGGAAGTTCTGCTAGTACAGGCGGTGCATCAACAGGAGGAGGCAACGGAAATAAAAATACTGTCGTTAGCGGAGATACTAATTCTTTCACAAATAGACAAGATAATATAATGCCTTTTTATGATGAAGATATGGAGCAGTATTTTGATATTAATAATTTGACCGACGAAGTCAAATATAATTCAGGCGATGGTACAAAAATATATAATTATATGCCAAATCATAATAAAAATTCTTATACTAATAATAATACAGGAGAATATTCCAGTAATAATAGTACTAAAAATGGTGTTAATTTGTTAAATACTAGCGAATATAATTTGAGTTCAGAAGAACGCAAAAAAGCACAGGAGGCATTAGAATATTTAAAATTAATAGAAGATAAAATAAATAAAACGGAATCTAGCGCACAGAATGACACTCTGGATTCTATAATAAAACGTTCTAATACAGGGCCTGGTGGATTTGGAGATTCTAGAAATCCTAAAACAAGTGATACGCAAAACGAAAAGCAAAATGATACGCAAAATGATAGAGATAATATGATTAAGAGAAATATGGAAAATGAAAATAAATTATTAGAAAGTATCAAGGAAAATAAAAAAACTGAAAATATATTTAATATGATTATAAATATTTTTATATTTATATTTATTGGTGCATTTATAATATTAATATGCGATTATATAACTGAATTGGCAATACAAATAGGAAGTGCAAGAACTTCAAATATATTAGAACCATATATAAAATATAATATATATATGCAACATCATTTCCAACATTTGCATAATATGGCTAACAATAATAATATATCACATTTGCCACAATATGCACCATTTCAACAAGGACCTGTTTGTCAAGGAACAGGAATTCCCGGAGTTCCTGGAATTCCTGGAGTTCAAGGTGTCCCGGGTGTCCAAGGTGTTCAAGGAGCGCTAGGTGTTCCCAACGGAGCATAGTTAATTATGATTATGAATAGATAAAAAATCTCTTAATAATTTTTATAATAAATAAAGAACCGAGTATATAAGATTTATTTATTAAATAATAATTAAATGCCAATAAATATATACGATCTAGTAAAATCTACAACTGTTATAGGCGAAGAAACAATTAAAAAAAAAAATATAGAGGATTCAAAAGATAAAACAGATAACCAAATAGTTAATCAAGATGAACCAAACGGATGGTGGAAAAAATCGTCAAATGGGAAAAAAAGAGTTATGCTGTGCGGAACATATCCTATAGGAACTAGCAATGGATATTCCAAAGTTGTCTATTATATTTCAAAATATTTGGGAAAATATGATGGTATTGAATTAACTGTATATGGATTTCAAAATGTGAATAATACAAATGATAAAGATTTGAGAAATGATATACCTCCTTCAGTTAAATTATATGATGTATTGGCTGCTGAAAATCCCAAAAGAAATGGTTTTGGCGAATTAGAAATAGGAGATTTTATTAAGAAAAATCCGCAAGATATTATTATTATTTTTAATGATAATATGATTACGACTGCTCTCACACATACAATTATTAAAGAATGCGGGGATGAAAAGAAAAATTTTAAATTAATTTCTTATATGGATCAAGTATATCCATATCAAAAAAAGGAATATATTCAATTGTTAAATACATATTTTGATGCCATAATAGCATTCACGCCTTATTGGAGTGATATCGCTAGAAAACTCGGAATTAAGAAAGAAATACCTATATATGTATTTCCACATGGGTTTGATACTAATATGTATTATCCTATTCCGAAAGATATTGCGCGTACATATTTTAAATATGATATGAAAGATTTTATGGTTCTTAATTTAAATAGAAATCAACCTAGAAAATGCTGGGATCATACTATTATCGCTTGGGTAGAATTTGCAGAGATGCACTATAATGTAAATGTTAAGAATACTATTAAGAAAAATGATAATAATACTAGACCTATTAAATTAATTATAGGGACGCAAATTGATGCTTTCTGGAATCTATGGGATGTTCTAGAAAATGAAGTAAAATTTAGGGACGTGCCTTTAGATTATGTTAAAAATACTATAATTGAAGTTCCGATGCCCCAGCAATTATCCGACAAAGAAATTAATATATTATATAATTCGTGCGATGTCGGTTGTAATAATTGTAATGGTGGTGGATATGAATTAACTGTATTTGAATGTTTAGGGTTAGGTATTCCACAAGTATCATCGTATGTAGGAGGAATACGCGAATATTTAAATGAAAATAATTCTATGCCTATTAAATCAACTATATATCAATATTTGGATAATAAATCTAATGGCATTGGTGGAAAGGCAGAAATAACTGACCCTCACGAATTTGCTCTCGCTTTCTGGAAATATTTTAATAATCCGGAATTGGCTAAAAAACATGGTAAAAATGGGCGTGAAAATATTCTAAAGAACTATAGATGGGAGACTCTTGTAGAATACTTTTATTCTAAAATATTATCTAATATATAAAAATTGATTAAGTACTATATCTTAAAACAGTACAATCAAAATCTAAAAGATATGGCGCTTTTCATTGACACTGAAACTAACGGACTTCCTAACATGAAAGATATGGTGTGGGGGAAATATCCAGACTTTTATGATTTGGATAAGTATAATACAGCACGTATTGTACAATTGTCTTTTATTGTTACAGACAAGGTGTTTAATAAGATTGATTTACAGGATTATATTATTAAGCGCGAGGGATTTAATATTAACAACTGCGAATTTCATTCTATCACTGATGAAATTTCTGACAAAGATGGTGTTGATTTTAATGATGCCTTCTACGCGTTTTATGAAAGTCTTCTTAAGACTACGCATATCTTTGCACATAATATTGAGTTTGATATTTCTGTAATTAAGTCTGAATTATATCGACGCGGTCTATATTATATTATAGAAGAGATTGATAAGAAAAGGTTGCTATGTACCATGAGACACACGAAGAATATTATTAAGATTGTGAATAAGTTTGGAAAATACAAATATCCATCTCTTAAAGAGTTATACAGATTCTGTTTTGATAAGGAAATTGAAAATGCTCATAATTCAAAATATGACGTTATCAATCTCTATGACTCAATTAAAAAACTGTATGACGACAAAAATCTATATTATTCTCTATAATATGATGTAATGTGATAGTATTTGTTATTTATTTTTATATTTGATATCTTATATTGTATTGTATAATATTTTTGTATTTATTATAATAGAATGACGAGTAGCAAACCTTCTTCAAAATTTTTACAGTCATTATCAACATTATTTATGCCTAAATCTAAATTAAAAACTCCAAAAGCGTCAGTATCAAAAAGTTCTAAATCAAAAGCGTCAGTATCAAAAAGTTCTAAATCAAAAGCGTCAGTATCAAAAAGTTCTGTTGTTAAAATTAGAAAAAAGTTGAAAGATATTAAACCTTTACCTTCAGTTAAAAAATCGAAGATGAAAAATAAGATAGTATTTAAAAGATTACCTATTAAAATACAGGATATTAAAAATATATTGAATATACCTTTTAATAAAATTGATTATAACAAGATAATAATTAAATCTTTATTAAATGATAAATATACATCAGACTATCAAAAAAATCTAGAATTATTAAGAGAACAACTAGAACATGGAAAAGACGGCGTATATAAAGAATATTATAACTATTTAGATAAAATTAGAACACATCTAAATAAGTATGATATATATAATATGACTAGGGATGTCAAAAATGAAGATAGCACTAAATATTATAATGAACTGAAATATTTATTGAGTTCTTATGATCCATTAAATATGACTTCGGAACAATTAATAAAATTAAAAAATTGTCTATATTGCAACAAATGTATTACATTGTATAATAATATAATTATTTATGAATTTAGAGAAGCAATAATACATAAATCGGATGATAGGGTTACAAAGAATACCTTAAAAAATAAGTTGAGAACCAATATAGAAACTTATTACGCAATACAATTTGTATCAAAAATAATAAATAATCTATATTTACATATGTTGAACGGAAATATTATTCAAAAAATAGAATTGATAAATACATTAACAGATGACCATAATAATATATTAGTAAATAATCCGCAAAAAGATAATGTTAGCAAAGATTCTAATATGTTAAATAGTTCTTCATTAGATTCTAAAACATATGTAAGGGTTAAGAGAAATAAAGAGAGAGAAGTATATTTGGCGTATTTGAAAAATAATAGAGGTTATACTAATGAAATAAATGATAGTGATGTGATTACAATGGAAGAATGGAATGAAATGCCTTTATCAAGATTGAGGAAAGTTATAAAAATATCTTATGTAGATAATGGAAAAAGTTTCTGCTACGCTCATGATTCGACGGCACTATACAGATTATGGAAAAACAGTTATAATAATTACAAAGATTTTATAAACCCTATTTCGCAAAAACCTTTTAGTGAAGAAGATATGAATACTATATTAATAACATTGGGCAAAAGAGATTTTAGATATGATGAAGTAGATGAGTACGCCGGTTCTATTAATACAAGACATGATGTTAATTTTATTATATCACGAACAGAAATAGAAGGTATAAATTATTGGGAAATTAAAATATTATTTTTAATCGCTAAAGGTGTTAGAATATACAGGTCTAACCCTGAAAATTTTAGACTAATAAGAATAACTATTAAAGCAGATATGGAAAATATTGAAAATTTATTGGATGAAATTTATTCATTATATATCTCTAATAAAATATTAGGTAAAATGATTCCTTTCAAAATCCACCCCGCGTTTGTTAAACACAATTTCACAACAATAAATAACGCGAGTGATTACAAGAATTTTTATAATATGGTATTTGCTCAATAATTTTAGACTATATTTATTATATTATTAGAGATGTAATTGCGATTTCTTAATATCTTACAGAACCAAAATATTATATTTTTCTAAAATAAAATTTGAGTACATAACTTTTTATTTTCTAATATTTCAAAAGTTTTCTAGAAATTTCTAAATAAAAAAAGTTATGTACTCAAATTTTAAAAAGTAAATTTTAAAATTTTTTGGATTACAAATATCTCTATTGTAATTCCTTATATTCATCTGCTATCACCTTATAATATTTATATAAAGGTCCTTCTCTCCCTTCTTCTTTATCTATTATAAAATACAAAAAGTCTCTATAAATACATAATATATCTTCTTTAATTGCTTTAATATATATTATATATATTAATACCATTAAAAATGTGAAAATAATATCATCATTTGTTAATTTTGCTCCCTCACCATATATTATAATAAATAATGGAATCTTTGTGAAGAAATTAATTACAAAGTAATATAATAAACTGCTATTTTTATTATAATAATATAATACTATAATCACTTTAATTACAAAAACTAATATCGCCAATCCTAAAAGTATTATGGGATTATATGGAAACAATTTTAATACATATCCTATTGAATATAATACTATCCAAAATGATAAAAACTTATCTAATGCTAATTCTCTTTTCATTATATTATATAAAAATAAAATTATATATAAAATATAAATGGTTAATAAAATTCTGTTTTTAATACTTGCATCCGGAAATGTTCTCTTATCTAATTCTTTTAGTTATTATAATGCCTATAATACAAGGAATCTTAAGTACAATAATGTAAATAATTATAAGATGAGGTTTATGAACGATATAAGTAGGCGCAATGTTTTAGAATTGATACCATGTAGTGTATTTCCTGCTATAATACATCCTAAATATGTTTTTGCTTATCCTAATAAATCATTAAATCTTAAAGATAAAGGAGATATTAAAAAAGTAGCAGTTTTTGGTGCTTCGGGATATACTGGCGGCGATACTGTTAGAACACTGTTAAATAATAATATAAATGTAGTTGCTATTACGCGAAGAACTGTAGAAATAGTAGATAGAATAAATGCTGCCAGAGATACTCTTGTAATTGACGATATTAAAGACAAAAATATGGTTAAAAAAATATCAGGCGTTGATGTTGTAAATCCACAATCCCTAGATGGTATATTATATGGATGCGACGCTGTTATTTTTTGCGCTGCTTCTAGGCCCGCTGTTAAAATAACAGGTACACCAGGAACTGAAGCATATGATAAAATGCTAAATATTACCAAGGAAGAAATTGTTCAACCGAGCAGTGATGTAGAAGATATTGGATTGGTTAATGTTGCTAAAGAAGCGATAAGAGCAAAAGTAAAAAGATTAGTAATAGTATCTTCAATATGCGCTAAATGTCAATTAGGTAAGGAGAATTATGGAGAAACAATTGATAGAGGTTTTGCGAGTTGTGATAGTTGTTATAAAAAACAGACAGGAGAAGAAAGGGTACGCATTTTATACAAAAATGCACCGAGCGATTTAAGTTATACAATAATAAGACCTGGTATGTTATCTCCCGGAGAAAGAAGAGGTGCTAAAGAAGTTGAATTTAATCAAGGTGTTTCAAAAAGTGGCATAATATCAAGAATTGATTTAGCGGATATTTTAGTAGAAGCAGCAAAAACCGAATCAGCAGCACAGAAAACATTTGAAGTATATTATAAAGATACGGCACAACCAGTTGATATGTATAAATCATTACAAACATGTAAGGAAATGGGAAAAAGTGTTAAAGAGTGCTTTTTCGGAGAAGGATTCAATAATACAGAACCTTTATCTATTGAAAAAATGCTCAATACAACTATAAAAGGTACTATATTTCCTTCCGGTAATGAAGTATCCGGCGATAATTATGAAAAAATGTTAAATCTACTTAAAAAAGATGTTTACGAAGATTATGATATTAATCTTTTAATGTCTAAAGATATTATTTAATATATATAATAAAATATATAAATAATAAAAGTTATATATATAAAATGAATAAATATATTATTTTGTCTTTATTGTTAATCAGTGATTGTATTTCATATTCAACAATATCAAAGCCTAATATTATTAATTTAACATTAAGAAAAAATACAATAAGTCTAAAAGCAAAAATGGAAAGACGAGATGTTTTTAGAATTGCGCGTGTTATAACAATTCCATATGTATTTAATAATTATGCAAATATGGCAAATGCCTTTAAAAAAGAAGAAACAAATATTGAACAACTCCGCGAAGAAGCGAATCGTATTATTGAAATAATTGAAGTTCAAAAAGATACATTTAATCTACCTGTAATATCCAATACTATTTCTAATGAAATAGTTACCGAAGAAAGAAAAGAGGTTTCTGATAATAATTGGGCTACTATTAAAGAAGGAAAAAATATTCGTGAAAAAGAAGAAATTAAGAATACTCTAGATATTATTCTAAATGACTTTAAAAAAAATGGAAAAGATAAACCTGAAGAAGCGCTTAAAACTCTTCAATCATATTGTTCGGATTCTAATGTTATTAAATCTAAAGATGCTGTAAAATTGAAGCAATTATTTGCTGATGGAAAATATGGTATTTTTCTAGGTAAATTTGATAATTATTATATCACAAGTTATAATAAAATATATGATACCGATGTAGAAAAGACATATTATGAAGTTGATGTTAAACTAGAAGCGCCATATAATACCATGATATATAATAGCATTCAATTTGATGAAATGTATTATCCGGAAAATTCTGGAGAACCCTGTTATATTATTTATAGATGGATATTCGTAAAAATAAATGATAAATATATGATAGACGGATGCTATCTTCTTCCTAAATAACCCTTATAATCTCGGTTGTATAACAGGTTCTATATTATTCAATGGTATATTAAGTGCACTCGTTTTATCAGAAAAATCTTTTCCTCGTTCGTTTTCTAATTGTGTAAATGTTGAACCTTTATAACTACCTAAAATTAAATCACTAGTTTTTATTTCATTATTTCGCAAATATTTAATAACAACCTTATCACCCGCTTTATATTTCTTCAAAATTATATTTAAATCGTTAGGTTCCAATATTTCGTTATCATCGATAGATAATATAATATCTCCGACGCTTTCTATTTTTTGTGTTTTATTATTTCTAATAACCCCTTGTAATCCCGCATAATATGCCGGAGACTTATCTGGAACTTCTAGAACCAATAAACCTTTTTGAATTATAGGTATTCCGCTTTTTTCAGATTCTAATACAGTTGGATTTCTTTCCATATATGATATTCCAAGAATTGCTTTTTTGACAAACCCTGTTTCAATAATATCTGTTATAGATTTTATTGCGCTATTAATAGGAATCGTAAATCCTATTCCCGCCGAAACACCTACTCCTAATGATGCTGTATTTATTCCAATTAATTCTCCCTTACTATTCAATAAAGGACCACCACTATTTCCCGGATTTATTGCCGCATCCGTTTGTATTACATTATATATTTTGCGACCTGTAGGTGCTGTAATTTCCCTGTTATTTGCCGAAATTATACCAGACGTAAAAGTATGATCTTGACCAAAGGGATTTCCTATAGCGTACGCATTTTCACCTACAATAGGTTTAATATCCTTATTGTATTTAATAACTTGTAAATTAGTTTTAGCATCTATGTCTATTTTGAGAACCGCTATATCTAAATCGGGGTCAACGCCAGTTAATTTCGCCTTATAATTTTTTTTGATATTGTTTTTATCTGTAATTGTTATAATAGCATTATCTACCTTATTTATTACGTGAAAATTTGTGATAATATGTCCCTCTTTATCCCATACAAAGCCTGAACCAACACCTTTAGGCAAATCATCCTTATTTAGATTATATTTGTCAGCCATACTAGTATATTCTGTACTAATATAGCAAACAGATGGGATAGAATTATAAAATATATTAGATTGTTTTTTTTCTATATTAGGTAAAATATTATTATACAAAAATATAGAATTAATACCTAATAAATTAGTACCCAAATATAATAACATTATATTGCGTCTATCATATAATTGTGCTTTATTGTGTGTTTCTATCTGAATATTCTCCTTATTCTCTTCACACATTCTAGATACTCTAGATACTCTAGATATACCAGATACTCTAGATATACCAGATACTCTAGATAAACCAGGATATATATAAGATTCTCCAAAATTAGAAAATAATAAAAAAATATATACTAGTAATTTCCTCCAATTATTTATAAACATTTCTTTTTCTAATAATATTATTATTGTAATATTTATATAATTATGAAATTTGTTTCCATGTTTCTCCACAATATTCACATACATACAGATATTTCATATTCTTATTATCGTATTTAATATATATTACTTGTTTTTTATCTTCAGGAGCATTACAATTTTCATTGGGACAATTAATTAACGGGTCTTTGATTCTTCGAAGCGTAGGATCATAACGCAAATATTTATTAACATGTTGATTATACAATAATTCATCTCCGCTATAAAAAGTTTTTGAAATATTTATTGCCGTATTTACAGTTTCTACTTTCTCAAAATCGCAATGCTTACAGAATTTAACAAGTTTCTTTTCTTCATTTGATTTAACATACAACATATTATCACAAATATCACAGAACTCCATTTTATAATAATAATAAGAAAATTATAAATCTTATATAATCAATTTTTCTAATTGTCTTCATCTTCATTATCTTCGAGTTTATAAGCAATTCCACGCCATCCCTTATTATCATAGGGAACACCTAGAAGTTTCTCAAAATATGCCTTTAATTGATTCCTGTCCGGACACTTTTTACCTTTAATAACATTGGAAGAACACCAGATACGGAAATCATTATAAAGTTTAGTAATAGTTACGCGCGAATCTTTAATTTCCTCATCAATTATAATCTTTTCATTAATAAATTGTCCAATAATATCATTGTTCTGTTTATAACTCTCTGTCGCTATTCTTACCTCCGAAGGTTCAATTATAGACGATGGATTAATATGCTTGTGTCGCTCAATCATCATACTAATAAATACCTCCTTCCATTTCTCAAATTTATCAGTTAATTCCAAATCCATATGAAACTCATTTTTATTAGGAACAGGATTTTCGCAAAATCTACTAGAGAAATTACAAACCTTAATACGCCTCCATGTTCCACCATCATCACTGGGAACTTCAGGAAGTTCATTACACGTAAGAATCATCTTAAATTGTGGTTTAAATTCATAAGGTTCTTTGAATAATGTTCTAACCAAAATCCTATCTTGTCCAGAAAGTTCTTTCATTAAACCAATGTTCAATCTTTCATTTTCACTAGGTTCTTGCATTACAGCGAATCTTCTTCCTTTAGTTCGCTCTAATTCACTCTGTGCCGCATTACTCGCCGCGCGTTTTTGTGTTAATAGAGCAATTGGCAAGATGCAATAATATTCGCCAATTGCTTTTTGAATCAAATCCAATAATTTAGATTTTCCATTACTACCCTGTCCTGTAAATATATAGAAGCGTTCTTGTGATATACTACCATCAATAATACACGATAGTATATCCATAACATAATTTCTCAAATTTTTATTAGTAAATATTTTAGCGAAGAAGTCATTAATTTCTCCAATTTCGAATAATTCGCTATTATATTTGATGTAATTATTTTTAGTAGATAACAATATATAATCATCGGGCATGCCATCACGGAATATATGTAGTTTTAAATCATATACACCATTCTCAAATCCTATCAAATGTGATCTGCTATCCAATAATTCCTCAAACTTATCATCAATAAATAGCGTCCGACACTCTTTCATAATAGAATCTTTGAAACTGGCATTTTTCAATTGTTTAGCAATGCTAATACACTTTTTACTCTTTTCCTCATTAATCGCTTTCATAATAGGATCATCGCAATGTTCAGCATAATGCTGACTCCTTTCCATAAACTTCTTACAAATATCAACACTCAAAATCTTTCTCAATTCCAGACCTTCACGCGCCCTTATCCATTTATGCTTCTCTCTATCATATTTATACCAATTATCCTTTGTAATCGCCTTAAACTCATCTTTAAATATCGCATGAACTACACATGCGATATCAAAATGCGAACCATCACTACCTAAAGCATCGTCAATAAGTTTAATAATCGATTTATTTACTACGTCATTATACTTTGTCAAATTGTCTTGCTTCGCCCACCATCGCAGCGTCCCTATTCCCATATTATCTTTTCGCATCTTGTCCCATAATTGATGGCATTCGCCTTCAATATATACGCTGCTAATTTTAGAGAAATCTACCCAAGTTTCCAATAGCCTATAATCAATATTCCGCAATACCCAACCAAGATTAATCCAGTCGGTATAATTATCTGCGCGACTAGTTGATAAACATTCATTCACCAATTTTTTAATAAATATCAATTCGTCTTCGGAGACATATTTTTTATCATTATTTAATGCTTTTCCCAAAATATTATTTTGTACCTTGCTCTTTAATTTTTGATCTAGAGCAGGAAGAATATGCTTGCTATATTGCGTAATTTCAGTAATATATTCTTCTTTAATACAATTAATATCATAATTCATCTTTTTTCTCATTGAAAACAATTTGATAAATTTAATTTCATCACGAGCGTTTAGACTATATTCAATTTTCTCCGTTTTATCATTAATACACTTATATATAGATGAAACACGATAAGTATCGCAATCAGGTTTTTTACTACCATACATCTGCCAACAATTAACATCAATAATTGCCTTATCTACAATAGATTCATAATCATTACAAATCGGCAAATCCTTAAAAATAACATCACCCATATCTATAATTTTTCTTCTAATAAAATGTTGCGCATTATTCGCGATAATAATATTTGGAAATATAATATGAATACCATCTTTTAATTTATTTCTAAATTCGACCGGATTAGGTTTTTCCATAACATACGCTATTTTATCCTCGTCAGATATATTGAGATATTTAGCGATTATATTAAAATAACTATCGACTATTTTGTATATATTATCATCCGTATATAATCTCTCGTATTTTTTATTATTATTTAAAGAAGAGTTTGAAGATTGGGAACTATAAATTCCAGATTTATCATCAGGAATAGTAAAACGAAAATCTATATCTACGCGCAAAGGACTAGGTTCTAATGGTTTCTCCGTAAAATATAATGGAATACCATTTGTCAAGGCTAAACTATATAAATTGATGAATTCTTCATAATTTTCATCAGGTATATTTAAACTTACTTTAGGGGAACCTATGCTAGTATTTGTAAATATCTTTACACCTTTTTCGACACGATATTTATTTATAAAAGAGCGCAAATCTTCATTTATACCCATACTTATAAATATATTACTTTATATATATATCAATTTTTATTTTTATACATATTTTACCATTCAAAATTATAATATTTTCCAGTAATAATATAGATTATAATATTTTTTTATTATGGAAAAAAATGCGAATAAATTAAAATACTGTAGTCCAAAAAATATCAATAGACCTGTATTATTTAATAAGAATAATACGATTTTATTAATAGACGCATGGAACTCTAGCAAAGATGATAAGATAGAGTATAAAAAAACGTATAGTCTAAATAAATTAACAGAATTGTTAAATAATAAAATTAAACCAATATGTAATGATAAAGAGTATTGGTGTTGGCCAGGCGCTATCAAAGAAATGGCAAAAGATAATAAAACGAAGGAAATAATTAAGAAAATAGAAGAAAATGAATTGCGTCCAGAAATGCCTCTAGAATGGTATAAAAATCCCATAGAATGGTTATCTAATTATGATATCGAAGATGTTATGATACAATATAATAATGACAATAAATATAAATACTGTTTTTTAGGCGTATTTCCAATTGATTTCTCCGAACAAGATAAATTTGGCAGATGCCTATATAGTCAAATATGTTCTTTAGATATTAATAAATATATTAATAAAAAAATAAAATATATTGGGTTAATTACTAATTTAGATAAGCATAATGAACCGGGTTCTCATTGGACATCGACATTTATTATATTAGACCCGAAAATAAAATGCTACGGCGCATATTATTATGATAGTAATGCCATGAATATCCCAGCATATGTTCTCAAATTTATTAATAATATTAAAAAACAATTGAAAATAAAATATCCTAAAAGCGTTTTTAAAATACATAATAATAATATTAGGCATCAGCGTAAAAATACCGAATGCGGAATGTTTTCAATGGCATATCAGATAAGATGGCTCAACGGTTTGTTGAAATATAAGGAATTGAAATTTAAATCTCCTTACGAATATTCTAACTTTGTCGAATATATTATTAAGGATGATAAAATCAAAGACGAATCTATGGAAGAGAGCAGAACTTATTTATATAGACCTAATTTCAAAAAATATATAAAGGATAGAAATATCACGCTGTGATAAAGGCATCTATTTTCTTTATTATAAATAAGTCATATAAAATTATCTAAATATTATGGGTGTAATAGATGATTTTAAGCAAGAAAAAAACAAAATAGCAATATTTGTCGCTACCGAGAAAATGATTATGGATAAGTATAATATAAATATAGATAAACCCGAATTAAAAGGAATTATAGAGCAGGTAATATTATCTATATGTAATGATGCGATATTAATAAAACGTGTAGTAAAATTAATAGAATTAAATACAATCGCCTTAACAAAAATCAAGGATTTTATAGAAATTAATATAATTAATAAAAAAGATAGTGGCGAAAAAGAATCTAAAGTTGAAGAAATCGATAATAGCAATAAGTATAATACAGATGAGTTATTGTCGAAAGTTATAGAACTAGAAGAAAAGAGAAAAACAGTTAATACGCTAGCATCTGCCGAAAAAAAACCTAATACGCCGAATACTCCTAACACACTGAATACAGATACCCCTACTGTATCGTCGGGACCTCCGACATCTTCTTTGGTTAAAGAAACTCCCAAATATTCATTGGTAAATAATGTTAATGTAGAAAATCTTGAAACAATCGCTTATATCATTGAAAAAATGGAAAGTATTATGAATAATAAAAAGAATATTAATTATAAAACCCTTATAATTAATAGTTATAATAGAGATTGGACCATATATAATAATAGAAATAATTTATCATTATCTATTAACATAGATTTAACTAAAAATATTATTGAACCTAAAAAATTATTAATGCCCAAGTATGTTAAAAATATTACTCCTTACCTAAATATGATAATTAATGATGGTAGGAAAATGCAGAAATTTCAATTTATTTTAGGGAACGTAAGTAATACGTCAGGAACAGACTCTGTTGGAAATTGGGATACATGGACTATAATGAATAATGATTTAGAAACTGTTAATAATATTATACAATTAAATAATAAAGAATGGATAATATCATTTACAGATTTTTTAAATAATGAACTAGAATTGGGTTGCGATTCTATTAATATCAATAGAATAACTAAAACATTTGTAGATAATCAATATAGTATTGTAACAGATAAAACAGACGCCCTATTATTTAATAGACATCATTTAGAATTAATTAATAAATATGATAATATTTTACTAAAAACAGGCGATGATAATGATATAGTATTAAGAGTTATTGAAATAGATGAAAATAATATAACAGTATTATATGATAAAAATAACAAAACAAATGAATCTATATTAAATAACCTAAATATTAAAGATATTACTGATATTCCAGAAGCATATTTGCTAAATTACAAGGCGCAATATAGTATTATATTATCTTATCATTCGCGTATTTATAAGTAATTATATTACTAATATTAGTGTTCCAGAGAATATAAATATTAAAGTAGATATAATATCTAATCTATATTGTAATTTCATTTTTTCATCTTTTGATAAGTTATTTTCAAATTCTCCGGATAATATATTATCGAAATTAAATGTATATATATAATTATAGATATACGTGAAATCAAAAAGATCTCCTAAATTATTTACAAAGTTATCTGTTTGTATTATTACTATCACGAGAAATGAGAATATAATGAACAATATAATATGTAGGATAAGATTCGAAGTATTTATATGCATATTTAAATAATTGAAAACTATCCGTAATTTATAAGAATCCAGATTAACAAATGCTGTAAATAATAATAATAATAACACATATAACCCAGCATATATTAATATAGCGTATCTTAAGGATTTAACCATATTATATTCTATTAGAAATTCAAATATAACCATGAGAATAGTTCTAATTGCGAACATCAATGCTACAAACACTACTTTGTCCTGAAATGTAATTTTTAAAACTATTTCAGGGTCTAAATCATTTAATAATATTTTATTTTTTAATTTTTCTCCCTCATTAATATACGTTAAATATTCCTGTTTTTTATTATTTATACTATATGATTTAATTCCATCATTATATTCATTCCATATTTTTTCAAATAAAGTATCATTATCATTATTTTTTTTACTTATCGCATTACCACTTATATTATCGTCATCGTCGTCGCCGCCATATGTTTCTTTTAAATATTTTATTAAAGTATATAAGTTATATGGTTCGCCATTACTAACAATTAATTTATTTAAATTATCTGCTAATAGTTTTTTTAAGACTTCCTTTTCTTTATTTAATTCTGCTTCTTTATTTGCCATGTTTTCTTTAATTTTTTTTTCCTGTTCTTCTTTTTCTGCTGCCGTTAATTCGCCTCCTTTATAAGAATTAGGTCCAGTGCCACCAAATCGAGCATTATTTATTTTTTTTTTCTCTTCCAAAGATTTATTCTGTTGTTCTTTTGCTCCAATTTCTTTAGTTATTGATATAATTTGCTCATTATAAGCACTTATAATGTCATTATTGCTAACATCACTATCATCTATTAATAGTTTAAGTTTTCCAATTTTAATAATCGCTTTAGTATAATCACTGTATTCCGTAGCAAATGGTGCTTGTATATTAATACACTCATTATATAATTTTATTAACGCATTTTTTACAGTCTTTACAGATTCTTCTAACTCCTTCTTTCTATTTTCTAAACCTGATTTTTGTAAGATGTTCTCTGCTATTTCATCTTGAAATTTTTGCGTTTGTTGAGTTTGTTTTAATTTAAGTTGAGCATCAGCGGTAGATAATCCTTTACCTGGTTTATCAGTGCGTTCTCCCGAATCTATAATTTTATTACTATCTTCAATAGTTTTTTTATTTTCCCATTCTGCCAATTGTTTTTTAATCTCTCTTTCTTTTTCTTGAGTACTTTTTATATTTGCTTCTTGTTCTTCTTCTTGTTTTCTATTTTCTCTAGCATTTTTTTCTTCAGCAGTTTCTTCTTTTTCAGTTATATTTTTAATCAATTCCTTTGCTTTTTCAGGTTCTTTTATAAACTTATAATATTCTTTCACTAAAATTATATAAATGTCTGTAAAATTTTTTAGATATTTTTTACCAGGATTTTGTTCAAAATCTCTATTATCTTTAGTAGCAGAAACTGGTTTAACTTGATTTTGTTGAGGCGCAGCACCACCTTTTTTTTGCTGGTTATCAGTTTTATCTTTAATAATATCTAAATATTTAATAATAGTCATATATCTTACACTATCATCTACTAATTTATTTTTAATATTTTGAATGAATCCCTTAAAATCATTAAATGTTACAGGGGTTTGATTTTTGCCTTCTTTAGGTTGATTACTCTTAAAAATATTTTCCGCAAATTTTGAAAATGTCTCAATTCTTTTATTAGTTTTTTTATTCTTTATATAGGTTGCTAATTTATCACTGCTTATAATACTACTTAATATATTTTTATCAATTTCTAAATATTTTTCTCGCAATTCTTGATCAGTTTCTGCTTTAACAGAATCATATATCTTATTAACGGCATCAAAGACTTGTTTATCATCAGCAGGATCGCCTCCTTTTTGAAAACTATTTAATTTTTTTGATATTTCAGAGCGTTTAAATATTTCACATCTTATTATATCAAATGGGTCATTAGTAGCACTAATAGTGCTACAAAATTTTTCATTAGGTGGAGTTTTACTAGCATTTTTTTTAAAATTTTTAATACTATTTGTTTTAATCTCGTATAATAATAATAACTTATCATATAAGTTATTTTTCATCTCAATTTTAAGTTCATCATCATCTTTAATAAGGTCTTCTTTTATTTTCTCGATTTTATTATTAAATTCTTTGTAAAAATCTAGAATAACTAAATCATCTATATTCTTATAATTGATATTTTTAAATATTATATCAAATTTATTCAAATCATCATATATACGCGATTTTTCTTGAAAATCATAATTTGTATAATTGTCTTCTAATAAAGGTCTATAATAAATAGATTCTTCTCCGCTCTCTATAGTAATAATAGGAACATAACCTAGATTTATTGAGTTATCTCTATAATTTTTTTTTAAATTGATATCTTGATTATATTTTTTTTCTGGTATTTCTATTTTAGGTTTTTTATCTCCATCATCATCCATCATATTTTTTTCAATATATTTTCTAATCTTACTAAATTCGCTCTCATTATCTTTTTCGTATTTAAGATCATAATATATATATTTTTCTTCATTATATCCAGTGCCTTCTTCTCGTACTTCTCGTACATCTTTGGGAACATATATTTGTACCTCTGTTACAGTTGTTTTAATCCATATTTTATAATTGTATCTATATTTATTCTTGAATAATAATATAAAATATTTTTTTAAATCTTCTATCAAATTACTACCTATTTCGCTATTATCTGATAATGTTATATATTTAGTTTTATAATCCATGCTTATTATATTTTTTAATGCCTGTACCCTATTATCCGACATTAATTGATAAACTCTATTATAATTAATAGATATAACTTTTTACTAAAATTTTGTTGCTATTATACTTGTAAGCACCCAAATAAATATAGTGAATAATGATAGCGATTTAGATAATTTCTTGCGCTCTTCGTAAGATATTATATTCTCCTTATTATCATCTTCAAATTCATTCTTCTTCTTTATATTCAAAATTATAGGAACTATTAATAATACACATATTATACACGAATGTACTAATAATCTCGTAATCCCATTTGTTCCCATATAGAAATAATAAAATATCGAACGAATACTATTCATAAAATTATCAAAATTCATATAATCAATCTTGACAGAATTATCAATATTTACAAATAATACTATAAACCAAAATATAGAAATATATACTACAGCATAATAAAAAAATCCTTCTTCAAAACTCCTTATTATATTAATATCAACAGACCATTGAATAAGTATAAGCGCTATATATCTAATAAAAAATGTAGTAATTATAAATACCAATCTGTCTTCTATAGTTAATTCTAAATATGTAAAGGTATTATTAGGGTCATTTTCAAATTCTAGTAATTTCTTTTTAATAATTTCTTTAGATGGTTTTCCTTTATCTCCATCATTATATTCGTCCATTTGTGTATTAAATTTATCTATTTCATTATCATTTTCATCATTGCCATTAGGAGTCTTATTATAAATTTTTTTTTTAAGTTTAGATACATTAGACATATCATATGACCTTTTTAAAACATCTCTAAACTGCGATTCTTTATAGTCTTCCAAATCCATGGCGCCTCCATCCATTTTACTATCTTTACTTATGACACCATTCTGCGGTTCGGGTGTGTCGTCTAATATACTATTATAATAATTTAATTGACTTAATAGTTTTTTCTCTCTACTATTTAAATCCTTTATAGCATTTAATTTAGTATAAATTCTCTTGATAATTTTTGGGTTCTTATTGTATATTTTTATAAGTTCTATATAAAATTTATATCTGGAATTATAGTTTTTTTTTAAATCTATGTCTTGAATTAGCAGGTCTGCTATTGATATGTCATTCATACTATCATCTTCATTATCGGGTTCATATATATTATTGGCGAATATGTTAGCGAATTTTATTTTCTTATCCATTAGTAATTAAAAATAATACTTCCTTATAGGTATTATAGATAAAAATAAAAATCATAATTATCAATTATGAATTATATAAAACATCTTAAATATTATGGCGAACATTAGTAGAACAAAAAGTATTGTCGCTAATATGTAATTAAATATATAATAATTATAAAAATAGAATATATACATAAATGCCAATATTATTAGCGTCCAGAATATTACAAGAATTATAATGAAAGGTGTTGTGTATAAATTATTATATATAGAATGTTCGCTTCTAAAATTTTTAATAAGATTATCTAATTTAGTCGCTAATATTTTAGAATCTGTATATTCTGGTTTAAATACATCTTTGTAATTACTTTTCGTAAAACTATTATTTTTAGAAATTCTATTAAAATTTCGCGATAATTGTTTGTAATTAAAAGGTATATATGATGCCGGCATATTATGGCAGGGAAAAATACCAAATAAATATAAATATTTAGGATCATGTTTGGGATCATATGTTGTATCTAAAAATATATTAGATAACAGTCTATATCTATATTCTTCGTTCTTATCCTCGTCTTTAGAAGATAACATATATAAATAAGGTTGCTGAAATTCCTTTAATATTTCACTATCTACCATTATTATATAAATGTGCTTATTTAATGTATTAAAATATTTTATTATTGTATAATCCTATATAATAAATAATTACCAACATTATCAAATTAATTGTATAATTTGTTGCGAAATCTAATCCAATACATTGATTTGCCTTATGTAAAATATTTAAATGATTATCGTGAGCATCGCCATTCTTATCTTTTATCGAATAATATATATTTCCTTTAAAAACATCATCGACATTGTTCATAATAACTTCCCTATTATCAATTTGATAACAAATAGTATTTATAATATTTTCTAAATAATTCTCTGTTATATTTGCTACATTAACATTATATGTTTCCATTATATTTGTATATATATACTTAATATCATCGGTTTCTTGAGAATTCTTATCAAATGTACCTCTCGCTAATTTAAAATTATCCTTATCAAATTTTTTAGTATTAGAAATTAAGGATAATAATCTTTTATTTTTATATTTATGTAAATGTACATGTAAATGTTCTGGTGTTAAATTAGTAGGAGTTAAATTATCTATATTATTATAAATCGCTGCTCTATCATTAAAATAATTTGTCTCTTTTTCATCTATAACATAATATTTTCCGCTATCTTCATATAGAACATATTTGATAATTACAACACCAGACCCGCCTAGACTATTTCTAGCACCACCACCACCTCCTGTATTTGCTGTACCTGCTACACCATCATTACCACCTCCCCCAGTTCCTCCTATACCTTCTTCTCCGCTAGCAGCAGCAATTCCATTACCACCACCTCCACCTCCCCCAAAGTGTCCAGAAGCACCATAAGATGAAGGAATAGATGAACGAGCATCTATTCCTATACCTCCATTACCTGCTTTAGTTTCTGTACCATCTACACCTTTACCTCCAGCACCTCCGCCACCCCCGCCTTTTGTAAATGTAGTTGGTGCGACTATAGTTTTAAATCCATTACCGCCACTATTACCATCGCTTATTTTAGCACCTTTATATAATATGTCGCCACTTGAACCACCTTTACCTTCTTCACCTTTTTTACCACCCTTTGCCGTATAATCGCCAAATGTTGTATCACCGCCTTCATTTGTAGTCCCATCCCCAATAGTAATTGAATGACCACCGTCCTTTTTTTTTATATCTATATTTTTTTTAAATATAACACCACCTCCACCTCCACCACCACCATTATTCGCAGTGCTGCCGCCTCCGCCGCCTCCCACAACTAATATATCGCATTTTATATCCTTATCTGGATTAAAATTATGCGGTGGTGTTTGTGGTGGTGGTGGTGTTGGCGGTGGTGTTGATGGCGGTAGTATAATTTTATACTGATGAAAATAGGTTTTTTGGTTCATAGATTTATAAGTAAATTTATTTTGACTTATAATAGTATATTTTGGATTATCAAGATCAGTACCAGTAGTACTAGGTCTAAAATAATCTAGACTTGTAGTTGTAGTTACTTCCATCTTTTTAAATGGGGCAAATAACAATGTATTAAAGTGTAAATATGATATAATTGTCATATAGTTTTTAATAATATTATTAATATTTTTTTCTTTTTCATCGTCAATAAATACTTTTATTTTTCGACCTTTTTCTTCATAATATCCATTTGATACAACACCTAATTCTTTAAAAATATTTTTCTTTAATCTAAATTTATGTGGTATTATCTTGCCATTTTTGTCTTTTTCAAAATAAACGTATGTGCTCATTAACTCATAATTTTTATAAACTTCTTTGTTATTGCCATATAATTCGAGGCATATTTTAATAACATTAATAATTTTATTATTTCCATAATCTGTAAATTTTTTTATAAAATCTACTTTAGTATCATATTTCAACCCTTTTGATATTTCAATAATTTCTTCATTAATAAAATCATATAAATTTGCCAAATTACCAGATTTATCCCAGTCTTTTTCAAACTCCTTATTTATCTTAATAAATTGTTCGTTATAATATTTTCTAAAATCATTATAGTCGCGCGCTTCCTCTTTACTATATTTATCAGTGGCGGTCATAGTACTATATTTAATACTATCAGGATTATCATCCATGTATATAAAAGATACAATAACATTTGTGATTATATAAAGTTCATAATAATCCTTGTCGTATTTTTTCTGATTATCATCATGAAGTTTAATAAAAGGAATTATTAGATTATTCATATCATTTAAATCTCTTTTATATGAACTATCAAATAAACCATATATTACATTTAAATTATAATTTGTATTAAAATTCATAAAGATAGTTATATAGAACGTAAATATTAGCAATATTATTAGAGGTATAATTACATCATATGAGAACGTTGTTAAAGACGATTGATTGTTTATATAAAGTGATATTATTAATATTACGGATATTATTAGAATTAATATAATATAATATATAAGAGATTTGATATTTTTGATGAAGTAATTCCCGACTTTATATTCAATATCATATATGCTATTATCATTATTTGAAATATTAAAATATTTTTCGTAAAATGTATTTTCGGAATTATATGATATGTCAGCGGAGAAATTTTCTTTAATCTCATTTACATTATTTAGCGCATTGTATTCTTTACCAAAAAAGGGTATCTTTTTAGTACTAGTATTAGTATATTCGGAGTATTTTTCAATTTCGGCAATTAAATATAGTTTTATAGCATCTGTTGTTTTATTAGTTAAATGTTTATCTAATATTTTTTTGCTATTAGTCTTCTGTTCTTTGAGAAATTTAATTAAATTTAATAATATCTTATGTTTCTCATAATCAGGGAATATAGTCTTACCTATATAATTATAATCTGTGTAATAATTTTCCTCATTATATATATCCTTGCTTTTATGTTTAATCCAATAATTTATTTCATTAAGCGAAAAATATATTAATAAATTTAATAAAATATTATATTTATCATCAAGTTCAATTGTATATTTTTTATCTTTCATATCTAAAAATAAGGTATCAAATATGAGATTATATATAACTTTATTGGCTTTTGTAAAATGACCAATGCGTATGCTATTAATCATATAAAATTGATCATAATAATTATCCACTTTATATTTCTCTAATATAGTTTTATATTTATCACTAATTTTTAAATTATCTTTGTTTGTTATGGGAGGATTATCTGACTGTATCTTTAAATTATGTATATCTTTGTATGTAACATAATTTTTCTTATGTTTATCATAATATCTTAATAAACTTTGACCATTTTTAGGAAAATATTGATCATTTTCTAATTTACTTATAGGAATTAAGGGAGAGACAAATTTAAAATATATATTTTCTTTTAATTTATCATCAATATAAACATCTTGCGCATTATCCTTCTTTTCTATATAATCAATATCGTCATAATAAACGATATGTGTATATTTTTCTTTTTCTGTAGTTGCGGCTACAGTAATGCCGTATTTAATTGACGTATATTTATCATCCTTTTTTTCATAATAAATTATATCATTGCCGAAACCAGAATTCGTGATTCCTTCTTGAGATAAATTTTCAGTATAACAACGCAATAATAAATTATCTTTGCCATAATTATAAGTGTCTGCTTCAGTTTTTTCTAATACATTTTTGTAATTTTTTAATATTATATTATAAAAGTTATTATTATCTAATTTAGGAAATCTATTATCTGAAAATGTAAGCAATATATTCATTATGTTTAATATTAAATATGTAAGTAATATAGTTATTATAAGATATCCTATACACAAATTTCTATTAATTAGAGCATTAACTTTCGCATCTTCTGGATAATCATATAAATTAGAATTACATACACTAATACAAATAATATGTGTTAGGAATATGATTAATAATATTAATATTATATTATTATACAGATTATTTATATTTAAAAAATGTATATCTGAAACCTTTTCATTATCTATGTTAAAATAATTTCTATATCCTACAGTTTCAGTTGGAGCATATCTCATAATCAATATAACTATGATTAAGATAAGTGTTAAAAATCCGAATATATATGGTATATTTTTAATAACATTTATCATTACGCTACCATCAAAATCGCTAATATAAGGATAATATAGATTATTGTGTTTAATAAATTTATAAAATGTGTTAATGTAAAATATTATTATTATAAGGGCAATCATAAAATAATATGCTTTAGAATTGAAGATATCATTAGGTAAAAGAAGATTATAACTATTTTTTGCTATATTAAATCTTCCAGTTTCCGCTTCGCAATAAATGTCATTACAATGTTTTTTTATATTAATATCAGAGACATCTTTAATATAATTAATTTGAAAAAAAGACATTGATATGTTTTTTAATTCATTTATAAAAATTATTATCATCATAATAAATACGATAAATATAATAATACGCATTTTAATAAGTATAAAGAAAAAAAGAAATCAAAACTATTCAAGTTTTTTTTTAACAATATATCCAGATATATAAAATATAAACATTACTATTGATACGACAGCAATAATTGTAAAATTAGATTTGAACGCTTGTGAGAGCATATATATAGGAAAGAATAATATTATAAAATATACCATGGTAAATCTTACAACATCATCTATTTCTTCATTTAATTTATCTATTGTTTTGGCGCTATTATAATAGGTCAAGTTATTAATATTTTCCAATGTTAATTTATAGTCATTTTTATTATGTAAATATTCGTTTTTACTCTTTAAATCACTATGTAATATATATAGTTCATCTATTAAATCCTTTGTAAATACTATATCTTCTACGGAATCTATATCATTTCCTCCATATTTAATAATAATATCAATAAATTTTTTATTTAATTCGGGTTCTATCTTTCGTTCTTTTATTAATATATCTATTTCTTTTAAAAGCATAATATATTCATATGCTTTAGTATCGGCATATATTTCGGTTATTTTCTTGAGAATTAAAGAAAATAGTATTGTAAATAGCGTGACATGTAGAAATATATATAATGATGAATGTAGATAATAATTATATTTATTGTTATCGTTTTCTTTTTTAATTATATTATAATATACACCTGATAAATGAAGAATAAAGAATAGCCATATAATAATAAATAGCGGCAGTCCACTATGTAAATAATCATTATATACTTTCATTATGTTAAATTCGCCATCTACCATGCTCAAATCTCTATTAATATTTATAAAGTCATCATAATTATCACCGGGTTTCTTAACATTTATTATCGATTTAAAGTTTTTTTGTATAACATTAAAATCGAATAAATAAGATGACATATTCCACATATACGAATTTTTAATTTTAATATCAGCATCATACAGATTTTTTTTAGCGTCACAAATCTTGTTATAAATATTGATATTATTATTTAAATCTTTAGCATAATTTAAATAAATAAGAGGTATAAAACTTATTATAGATAAAATTAATATTAGTGATGATATTAATATTAATTCAATATTTTCTATCATTTATATTCTAATATATAATATTATATTATTCATGAAGTCTGCCATACCTGCCTTTCTTCGCCGCTTGTAAAATTAGGGATTATATATTTCATATTTTTGTTATATTCATCGACGCGTTGTTCATATTCATCATCTACATATGATAATTTTCCTTTATTAAGATTTGTTGAAAATGTATTATATGTGTTAAATAAGGAGGTTAATAATTCATTATTTCCTCCGTCATAACTATTATCTACGTCGTATTTTTGTTTTGATACTATATCTTTTAATTGTTCAAAAGACATCGTTGGGATACTCATTATATATTATTATTAAATATAAAAATATATGAAAAAAATATAAAAATTGATTGTTGATAATATAATTATTATCACTATATACAATAATGACCGCCAAAACGCTTTCAGTTATTCTTAAGGAAAAATTTAACAAAATGTCTGACCATATCAATAATGTCAAGGAAATTAACATCTTCTATAAAGAGGCGCTTAAAGAAGCAGTTGAAGAAAATAAGATTAATGGGAAGAAAAAACCTTCGCAGAAAAATAATGAAGGAGAAAAAATGAAGAAGCCTCCTACAGAATATCAAGAGTTTGTTAAGAATTATCAGCAAGTCATCAAGGAAAAGTTTCCTGAACTGAAGAGTAATGAAAGATTTGGTAAAATTGCTGAAGAATGGAAGAAGTACAAGGAAAATAGAGATAATAAAGAGCCTATTGTAAATAATTTTATGAAGGTAGAAGAAGTATCTCCTCCAACTTCTGATAATGAAGATGAACCTAAACAATCGCCGAAACTTAAGTCAAAAGAAAAAGTAGTTGAACAAACTAAACTGCCAGAAGAAGAACCAGATGATGAAGCAGTAGAAGAACAACCAACGACTTCTTTTAAGAAAAAGAAAGGTACTATGCGTACTCTGCCTCCTATCAAAATTCCCGTAAATAAGATGTAAATTGTTGTGCGACTCCATATGTTGTAATCGGCGCATAAGTATATATATGCTAATTATTATATATTGATAATAAATTATATATTTTTATTTTTTGTCTTAATAATATCTATCCTATGAATATCGAGGAATCATATATTTAATCATAATTTGTTCTTTTATTTATCTTTATTCTAAAAAATTGATTTTAATTGATATCTTATATTAAAGCACTGCGAAAACAGACAGACTAGATGGCGTATTCAATGACTAATTCTACTACTGCAAACAGCGACACTTCGAAAAAAGAAATATATAAAAAGATTTACAACAATCCTTCTTATTACATTGAGTGGTTGGATGAGATTAAGAATAATGGCGTTGATAACATGGGGCGTGTTAGAAACCCTCTGTGTGAAAATGGTAGTCTCGTGTATACCAATAAGGACGGATTATATTCGACCCTATGGAATGCGTGCGTGGATGTTATGCAAGGAAATTATGATTTTACTAATATTCCGCGCCCAACGAAGGTAATTTATAATAATACGCGCTGGTTGAATTATTTACAAACGCTAAAAACGCTTAACGCTACATAGAAATAATAAGGATGCTTATTTGTGTATTTAATGCGTATTAGATAGTATATATTTTTATATTTTTCAATTTATAATTTGAGTACATAACTTTTTTTATTTAGGAATTTCTAGAAAACTTTTGAAATATTAGAAAATAAAAAGTTATGTACTCAAATTCAGTCTTTAAGTTTTTTAAAGAATCTTGATAGAATATAGAATCTCTCAAATGGTAGTTTATATCCATAGAGACTCTTATTATAACCCTCTATAATCCAAACCAAATATTTTCAAAAATCCTATTTTGAAATTTGAGTACATAACTTTTTTTATTTAGGAATTTCTAGAAAACTTTTGAAATATTAGAAAATAAAAAGTTATGTACTCAAATTATAAATTGAAAATATGAATATTTTAGATATAGTATAGAATATTTATTTGATTTAGAAGAAGCGCATTTGAAAACATTTGGTATAATTTTATATTTTTTGGATAAAAATTGATAAATAACAATGGCAGTATTATTACTACCAAAGTCGCTTTCATACAAACTCGAGATCTGCCAATAAGTACCAAGAAAACAGTTCCCGAAGTCTTACATTAGTAAAACACTACTTTCATTTGTAATAATGGTTCGTGGCGCCAATGTTGATTACGTCATCAAGTTTAATAATGAATTCGGTGATGTTATTATCAATATTAAAAAACCCTTAAAGGAAAAAAAGATTCTTACTAAATATAACATATACATTAAGAATAATTTTCACAGGATTAAGGCAATTTATCCCGAACTTAAACCTAAAGAGATTATGGGAATGGCAGCAAAAGAATGGCAATGTGAAAAGAATGTTCCTAAATTATGTATCTCTCTTCTTAACCTCTTAAGTGAAGAAGAGTTATTCATGATGCTTGAACATCCCGAAGAAAAAAAGATGATTAACCGAATTATATATGGCTGCCATGCTATGTAATTTGAAGATTTCTAGGATATGTAGAATATATATTGAACAAATATTATATATTTTTTATAATTGAATAGAATGTAGCGAATCCGTCGGCAATATTAACATTATTATTATAATTTGACATTCTTATATCAAAATGACTCCAATTTTTCCTATATTTTTTAGGTATAAAGTTCATTAAAAACAGACTAGCCATTAAACCATCGCTGTTTTTACAATCATATCCAGCGTTTTTAACATCGGCTACACGCGATTTAATAAACGATATATATTCTAACCAAGCAGGTATTCTTATATTCTTTTCGCTATATTTATTACCATATTCTTCAACATCTCTCGCTATTTTTTCATTTGATGTAAAATATGTAAAACTGCTATGACAGTTAATTCTTTGTGACCATCCTGTTAGTGTAGCAAAGTCGAAAATATAATCGGGTTTATATTTATTACACGCATATGTTAGCGCATCTGCTAAAATCAATCTTCCTTCAGCATCTGTATTAACTATTTCGACAGTCTGTCCATTATACGCTTTAATAATATCATTGGGTTTCAGAGACGAATGAGATACTATGTTTTCTACAAGGGGGCATAGGCAAATAATGCGATTCTTATATTTTTCTTTTGATAAAGTGTAAGTAATGCCCACTGATATTGACGCCCCTTCTTTGTCCATATACATATTAACCATTCTTTCAGATTTTTTCATAGAATATCCTCCAGTATCTATAGTAACACCTTTTCCAACTAAACATATAGTTTTTTTATTTTTTATAGGCGGATTATAATCTATTATTAAAAATCGCGGTTTATTTTGTGAAGGAATTCCTACGGCGTTAATTAGATTTAATCCCATTTTTTTCATATGTTTTTCGTTAAACACTGTTATCTTAACATTTTTAATATCTCTAAAAATATACTTGGAATATTTTACAAAATTTTCCGGCGTAGAAATATTAGAAGGTTCGTTTATTATATCTCGTGTTATATAAGAACCGTTTATTATGCTAGTAATATTTCTCCTGCTTTCAAATTTCATCTGTGGAACATAGAAATAAAGGACCGTTCTTTCAATGTTATTTTTCTTATATTTATCAAAATAGTAATTTCCTTGTAATATTCTATATATAAATGCTTCTACAAATTTAATATCTAATTTTTCTAAATTAAATATTGCCTTTTTCTTAAAATTGTTATTGTAATTTAATAGCGTTTTTATTTTAGAAGAAACATTTATGATATCTAGGTGATTATTAATTTTAATATCACAATTTTTTTTCATTGAAGCAACCTTAATAACATTATTGCTATCATTTATATTATTTACAAAATATATTTTCATATTCTACATATTCTACATATAATATCTTTTAACTATCTAGTGTTTTTTATTTCGCGCGTGACATCTGTAAGAACCGAATTTTCAAATCTATAAATTTTATCAGCAATTTCCAGAGCAGACCTTCTGTGCGCTATTATAATCATTGTAATATTTTTATCACTATAAAAACTTTTGATAGTATTTTGTACTAATTCTTCGCATTCGGGATCTAGGGCTGATGTTGCCTCGTCAAATATTAATATATTAGGATTTCTTATTAATGCCCTCGCGATAGATATGCGCTGCTTTTGTCCTCCCGATAATGAACTTAATTCGGTACCTTCTAGATGCGTTTGATATTTATTAGGTAGTTTTGATATAAACTCATGTGCATTTGCTTTAATTGCAGCATTTATAATATCTTCTTCGCTAGGATTGTCTATGCCGTAGGCGATGTTATTAGCGATTGTATCGCTGAATAAAACGCTGTCTTGTGCCACGTATCCTATCCTTTCTTTTAACCATTTATTGTCATATATATTATAATCTATATCATCTATATAGATATTTCCCTGATTTATTGACAAAATATTAATTAGACATTTTACAATTGTACTTTTCCCCGAACCAGAATTGCCAATTATAGCAATTTTCTCTCCCGGATTAATTTTAAAATTTAAATTATTAATTAAATTACTTTCGGCCTTCTCGTATTTAAAAGATACATTATTAAACTCTATCTTTCCGTTTAATTTTTTATCATAAGGTATATAATAACCTTTATTATTTTTTTCAGAATCAAGCAAGTCCATTATGCGTTTATAAGGTTCTCTACATTTAATGAATTCATTATTATAATTTATTATCGCCATCACGTTTTCATATAAACTCTGGTTATGAAGAATAAATGAAACGAGTCCTTCGGTATTATTTAAATATTTTGCTGCCATTATAATACCTATTGTAGTAAATGTAGGGATATTGCTAATTATTAATAAATTTATTCCATATAAAATGGTCTCCTTAAATATATATACTAATTGTTTATCGCTCAATTCCCGATGTTTTTTATCAGATATATCTTCGGTTGCGTAAGTTTTCATAATGGATATATGGGATATAGTTTCGTGAATATATGTACCTACGCTTTTATTTAATTCTTCATACCCTTTCATAACAATTTTATTAGATTTCTCATATAATTTCGATATACCCATATTTACAGGTATTAGAATACATGCCAATATAGTGAGTTTCCATGATATTTTATTAAGCATCCATATAGTCGCTATTACATGAACCAACGAGCGCGATATTACATTAATATTCAAAGATATACTATTTGATACAATACGCACATCATTATTAATATATTCGAGAAGTTTATTAACCGGAACTGTTTCATAAAAACGCGTTTTTTGATTAATTAATTTATCATATATAATCTTGCGCATACGAATATTCATACAATTGCCTGAATATGTGAAACATGCTCCTCGCAATGAACACGCTATCATAGCGATTAGATTAGAATATAATAATAGTAGTAGTCGCTCTTTAGAAAAATCTCCTAACATTATTTTACTAATATGTTCATTCGCATAAACTCCGTAATATGAACCTGTACATCCGAATATTAACCCCGCTATACCATATTTTTTATCTTTTTCAATTAAAGATATATATCTTTTAATTAATTTCATTTTTAATGTATAATAATAATTATATTCTATTTATATATTTATGTAATAAGGTTTTTTATTAATAATATTTCGCGGTCTTTTGGAAGATTTACTGGATTTACTAGATTCGTCAGAATCAAAATCAGTTATAAACATATCATTGAACTGGTATTTCTTAAATACTTCATTTATAATAATGCTAAAAATGTGTTTCTGTATATTTTTAGGACTTGATTTGCTACCTTCGGCATCAATGGTTTTATATACATTCATTAGAGTTCCCATTATTTCGTTTAACTCGCTTTTAACATTACTGTCAGGAGATAAATCTCTATCATTCTCATAATCTTCATTTAAGAATGTGGGTATTATAAGCATATAATCGTCCATGATTTTTTTTACATTGTTCTTCTTAATTTTTTTAGAAAATCCATAATCATATATCATAATATTGTATTTACATGCTTTTAGATAAAGATTTTTGCCATTAAATATATAGTGATAATATCCTTTCTCGTTATTATAATGCCATAAAAAGTTGCCACCGTGGCAATCGCAATGAATATGTGCTATTAGATTGTTAAATGTTCCTATAGATATAAATGTTTGAAATAAGATATTATATAACAACTCTTTATTAAATATTACATCTTTGTTATTAATGAGTATATTAAGGTCGCCATTTGCCATCTCATTAACTGATACTAATTTATTTATTTTTGAACTACTATATTCTTTTTTTTCGCACAAACACGATTTATACATTATCAAAAAATGCTTGGAGATTTTCTTTGTTATTATATCTTTCGTAATATCAGACATCAATTTAACTTCATATAAATTATCATCAGACTTTTTCATAATCTTCGTGGCTATTGGAAAAACGCCTACGGCATTCTTAACAGAAGTTCTATAAACTTCACCGCCAAAATTATTGGCACTAATCTTCTTCTCTAAATTTAATATGTTGCGAATAGTATATCCTTCTCCGTGAGAATACTCTTTTTTATCGATACAATCATCGTCCTTAATTTTATCCAATTTCTTTCTAATATAATTAAAATATGCGACACGATTATCAAGTGTATATTTATCAACTATCAATTTACTTTTTAGAAATTTGGATATTTTAGTAGCAGTTAGAGTTTTATCATTGGGTTCGCTCGCGATATAATCTTCTATAAATACAGATTTTTTAGAAGATGAAGATTTCCTCCGCGATATCTTGCGTCTAATATTTGCCTGAATAATTTTAAGAGATTTGTCTAAATCCATTTATAATAAATTATATAACTTACTACTTTACGTTAATATAAGAAAAATTAAATAAATATATATAAAAGATAAGAGATTAATATAATAAATGAATAAGATAGTTAAATGTCTATTTTACTACTATGATAATAATGACAATATGGAAATTGAAGAAGATAAAAATAAAATAAATACTCGGATAACATATACTATTCCTCCTTACCAATACAATAGAATATACGCATATCCGCGTGATTATATTAAATAGTAATTATAATAAACATCTATTTTTTTCGCTTAATTTAATTTCGGCAATTGAAGGTATGTAATTATTGTTACTAATATCTACATCTTCGGGTATATTCTCTTCTAATAATTTTTTATACATAATATCCTCTAATTCTTTATCTAAATATGAATCATTGATATCAAATGTATTTTTTCTGCTATTTTTTGTATCAGTATCTACCATTCCATATTTCATAGGTACAAATTGATTAAACTCATTATTATTCATATCAAAACTATCATATCCTTTATAAGGATGTATTACTATATTATCTTCCGATACTACACCTATTATTTTTACGAATATTATATTAATCAAAACCCCATTGGTAATAGCGATTATTTTAACATGTTTTCCTTGAAATTTGCCTGCTCTATATAATATCATGTCAATATCAAACATATAGTATTCGGGGTAATAAATATGTTGTCTATAGTTATTCATAATATCATGAACAATCTGTATATTCTGTTTAACATTTTCTCCGGGTAAATCCATAATCTCGCTGGTATTTAGTTTATTATATACAAAATCGTATATACCTTGATAATATTTGAGTAATGCCTTAATTTTATTTTCATTTTTAAGTAATTTAGGATTCTGCCACTTACTCCATTTATTACCTTCTACTGCTATTATTAATTCCTCGCAACTGTTTTTAAAAACCTCTTTTAATTTTTCATTATAAGATTCATTATCATATTCATAATAATACACATTAACTGCCTCTTTTTTAACATTTACATCATATGGGATGCTTGAATTTATTATATGCCTATTCCACGGATATGTTCCCGTATTTTCGTACATAATGCGCGTATTCGACGGCATATATCTAAACTTGTTATTATAATGAATATTGGCGTCTTTCATACTAAAATTTTCGTTTTTATCTCTCTTTGAATTATTTAAATCGCTCAACAAATACCTATTAACAACTAAAAAATATATGATGATTATTATAAAAATAGATATAAAATTATATATAAATATAATATTTGCATCCTTCATATTTTATATGCTTCTATAATCTAATAAGGAAATTATTGTATTTAAATTATTTTTTTTCCTATCGTCTATATCATTTTCGAATACATAATCATTCTTTATTCCTACACCATTTCTATCCTGGGATTCTTTAATATTTGCGCAACAATTTAAATCGGTTGTATCAGGGCAATTATAACATAGAGGACTGTTATATTCTTCATCATTATATTTAGTAAAACCAATTCTCTTAACACCTATAGGAAACTCGCAACTACCGTTAATACACCCGCCCCTATTATTTTCATATCTAGTATTTTTCTTATAATATGGACACTCTTCGTTCGTTGAACATTTTTTATCCCAGATACTGTAATAACTTTTTGGTGCTCCCTCTTTAGTATAATAAGAATCACATTCAAATTTACTGACTATCTTATTATTACCGTAGCATCCATAAATACCGCTGCTACCGCTACTACCGCTGCTTGCGCTTCCAGAGTTCCCTATACTATTTCCGAGTTCATTCGGATTATATGGTTCATCGATAGATTCTAAATAATCTTTAGGCATTTCTAATCTTGTTATAAAATTTTCTATATTTTCTAATATATCATAGTTCATAATAGGTAATAATGATTTATCATTACTTAAATATATATCATATTGTGTATTATCATCATCTTTGTTAAAATAGAATCTTATGCTATTGTAGTTCTCTTTTAAAAAAGGGTAAAATGTTCGTAGTCTATAAATATCAAAATCTTTTAGACCGCCAATAAAATATTTTGAATATTTTAAAATATTCATATATTCGCTACCAATTACAACATATGTAAATAGGTAATCAAATTGCTTATCCGAACTTTTTAAATCATCTATCTTAATTTTGCGCAATTGTATTTTAGTTATATCTTGTCTATAAGATTTAATCAATGCCTGAATAAATAAATAATCGCTCATGTAAATATAAGCGATAACTTTGTTTGTAAAATCCCATATACATTTTTCTGCGCCAAATCTGGTACGACTTAAACAAACAAAGATACCATCTTTATATTTAGCAGTATTACTTAAATTATTATTAAGAATATATTTGTTAATGTAAGGGTCTATTAATAGTTTAAAATTATCAGTATTTACACCTAATATATTTTTAGGCAATTTATTAGTTACTTTCATGTAATCTATGGATTTTACCATAGTTTCGCTTGTTATAACATATGTATTTAGACGCTTATTTACTGTATCAGATGATTTATATATATCATTTATATTATCAATATTATCATTAACATATATTGAATTATCTACATTATTTAATATAAATCCTTCGCGAATGTTAATATAACGATAGTGCAATAATAGAATTATAATAACTATAATGAATATAATCATTATAATAGGTAATAATATATTTTTCATTTTTTTTCTTTCCTTATTAAAATAGTAGATAAAGAATGTTTTCTAGAAAAATAATAACACTTTCGATTTATTTATTAATTGTTATATTAATATTTACTATACAACCGAGTCTTATGTTTAATTCAAACGGAGAAATGAAAACTTTCGGTTATTATAATAATGAAGAAACTACTATTATACCGGTACTTTTATTCTTACCAATATTAGCATTAATATTGTTTATTAGTGTATTAATAATCGAATGTATATACACATAAAACGTATAATAAAATGTATAATATATCAAATAACATTATATGAATGAAAAGCGAGATACAGAAAAAACCTCGGAAAATAATTTAAACATTGAACCGAATATTATGAATGAATTATGCGGGAATAAGGAGATATATAATAATATTTTGCTATGGTTGCGCAATTTTAATTATAAGACAAAGATATCAACAGATAGTTGTATAATAGTTACTGGTAAAACTTGCGTAGGAAAAACATATTCTATAAATAAAATATGTTCTCATTTAAATTATGAAATTATAAATATTAATAATAATAATTGCTTCAATTCTGAACAATTAAATGATATAATATTTAAAAGCGCAACATCCTCTTTATTACAGATATTAACGGGCAATATAAAGAACAAGGTAATAATAATAGATAATTTCGATTGTATATATACATCCGATAAGACAATTAATGCTACTCTTCTAAAAATATTAACAGACAGACATATAAAAAATATACCTATTATTTGTATATCAAATAATGAGATTATAAAAAAAATAGGAGATATTAAGAAAAATTGTAAAATATATGATATAGTAGTTCCTACAAAAGAAGAGATTATTCAACATATAACAGCGAATAATTCTAGGCATTCTAAAAAAAAACTAGAGCATTTTTATAATATATCTAACGGAAATATGAAAAAATTTTTTTGCGATATTAATAGAACTAACGATGAAATATTGTACGAAGATAATATAGAGAACGACTGTGATATAAATATATTATATTTGAATTTCTTTGATAGAAACCAAGTTATTCGTATAATTAATAAAGACCCGTGGATGATACCTTTAAAATTTCACGAAAATATTATAATAGAATTAAATAATCGCAAAATATCGCTTAAAAATAAAATAGATTATTATAAAAATTTTATAGAGATTATGTGTTTATATGACTATTATATGTATAAAAATAATAATGAAGCGTGTATTACTATATTTGCTTCAAATGTATACTATTTATCATTGTTCAAATATAAAAAAGGCACAGTATCAAATATTGGGAAATTTACTAAAATGTTGAGTTATTTATCTCTACAGAAAAAAAACATTAAACAGACCTATAAATCTAATAGTTTTCCCTTATATCAAATTTCAAACTATCATATTAATTTATGCAATAGAAAATTTATTTCCTTTAAATAGATAATCAAATAAATATGGGCGATCAAGTAGCTCTAGATGTTAATAAAGGAATTGCTGATAATGTCAAAGAAAGCGTATCTAGTTTTATAAGCAGTTCTAAAGATGATATAATGAATAACGGTGTTGTGAATAAAGGGTCAGAGGCTATAAACGCAAGTACTCAAATAGTTTCAAAGGCCGTTAGTAATATATCAATTGAAAATACAAAGGACGCTATAATGGACGCTATGTCAGATAGTTCAAGTACCTTGTATTTTTTAATAGTTCTTCTTGTAATAGCGGCATTTGTATGTTATATACTATATTATATTATAACAGACACTGTTATAAAACAGCAGAAAATATTAGTTCCTGGAACTGAAATGCCTATTGTATGTTCGCAATATAGCGAATACCCTTTTACGCAAAAACTCGAAAGCAGCAATGGAAATAGAAGAACATATTGTTTCTGGATATATATTTTCGATATAAATTCGGTTGGAGGAGTATATAAACATGTCGCAAATATATCTACAAAATCTGGTAGAACGAATAATTACGAAATAAAGGATTCGACCATATATATTAGATTAAAAAGCGACACTAATAGTTTACAAGTTAGATTTCCTTTAATAAATGATACCGCTACATTCGTCGATGGTATTAATACGCCCGAAACAAATTTTTTGGTAAATAATCTAGGAACCCAGCAAGATAAATCAATTGTAACGGGCATTGAAATAGAATATGTACCTATACAAAGATGGGTACATGTAGGAATTGTAGTTAATGATATTGGCGGAGGTTCATTCAATATATTTATAGACGGCAATTATGTTAAAACAGAAAATAATCAAACAGTATCCGCTAAAGATAATTCTTTAAATAATAAACGTAGTCATTATAGAGAAGGTTCAATTATAAATGTAAGCAAATTAAATATGAATAATGAAGGAATATTGCGCGTAGGTGGCGATGTTTCTGGAGAACCTGCTTACGGCTTTTCAGGTCTAATAAGTAAATTCACCATATTTAATTACGATATGAATAGAAATGATATATATAAAGAATACAGCGCTGGCCCGATGAAAGGCGTATTAGCGTCATTGGGATTAACTGCCTACGGAATAAGAAACCCTATATATAAAATAAAGAGTTCAGATTCTTTAGAATAATTAACTAATAAAGTAATAAACATTATATTATTTTTATTTCCATATTTTAAATAGATAGGAAGATAAAGAAAATATGGAGTATAACCCTGTAACCCAAGTTATTATATCGTTGATAATATTATTATTAATGGGATATGTTGCCTATAATATATATCTAATAGAATTACATCATATGTTTAAGGGACAAAATGATATTAAAAAGGAAGTTGAAATTTTCAATGGTATTCTAGATTTTTATCAAAGTAAGGATATTGCTTATAATACAAAAAATAAAGCACATGAAATGTATAGAGACATATCTCCGTCAATTAATCAAGAAGGAGGCGCCGAATATAGTTATAATTTTTGGTTGTATGTTGATCAATCAAAAATTAAGGATCTTGAAAATCCAAGCAAGAAGGATATATTATTGTTTTTAAAAGGAGAAAAAATATTTTATTATAATAATGAATATAACTATAATTGTTCTTATAAAACACCTTCTGACGAACGCTATCCTATTTTACTTACAAAAAACCCTTTGGTAAGATTAAGTAATGATGGTAAAAATTTAGCAGTCGATTATAATAATATATTATCTCCTGAATCATATCAAAATAATTCAAAATATCAAAATTGTAGAGATGTATCAAATAATCATGAATGGTGGCAGAGAAATAGAAATATGATAGGGATATATGATATTGAATTTAGCAGCAAATGGTTTATGGTTACAGTAGTAATGAAAGAAGTTGCCGATAATAATAATATTTTAACTAAAAATCGCGCTATATGTAGATTATATATTAACGGATTACTCGTATTTGAAAATAAAGTTGAAACTATATACGGAAGCAATGAAGATATATATTCCGCTACATTTAAAAATAATAATTCGCCTTTATATGTAAATCCTAGTTTTATAATTAAAGAGTCTGCAGATGCAGGTGCAAATACTAAAAGACATAATAATATACCTTATTTTGATTTTAGAAATGCTACATTAAAAAAATCACAGAATCCTATTGATGTTTCTGGTATAGTTAAATTAGGAGACTTAAAATATTATAATTACGCTCTTGATAATGACTCTATAAATCAACTCTTTAGAAAAGGTCTTAAAAACGAAAAAGTAGTCGATAAAACAGATGTAAAATACTCTAATTTTAATATGTTATCATCGTATGAATTGGAAAAAAATCAAATAAAGGAATTATAATATATATAAATATTAAACTATGCCCCCTAAAATATCATTGGCAGAATTATATACATTAAAGGATAAAAAAGAATTATCAAAATATGTTACTTTTGACAATATTATTAATATATGTCATAAAAAAATTAAGAATACCGCTACAATTGGTGGTATGAATATATTTTACGAGATACCATATTATATATATGGAAAACCTCTATATAAAATAGAAGATTGTGTTAAATATATTGTAGAATCCTTAAGAAATAATGGTTTTTTTGTTCAAATACTACCGGAACCAAATATTAACATGATATATGTTTCATGGAATCCAGGAGAAATTAACAAAAAAAAATTATTAAAGTAATATTTTTTATTATGTAATATTAAATGAATATTATATTATATTTATCTGTAATAATTCCCATAATTTTATTACTCGCCATTAATTTTTATATGAGATATAACGATATGATATTAGACGATAATGACGAAGATGATAATGACAATAATGAATTGAGAGCAAATATGATATTAGGTATATGGTCTATATTAATAGGTTTTTTGGGATACTCTTATTATTTAATGCAGAATAATATATCTTCTATATCTATTTTATTATTAATAATTTATTCACTCGCATATCCATTTATTGCTATGAATAAAAGTAATATTGAAATTGAAATTTTAAATATAATATATATAATTACAACATATATTATATTTTTATTAGTTTTAAGTGAAAATTCGCATGCTGCTATATATATCATGCCATTATTGTTATGGATTATTTATATATTTATTACTACAAATATTAAATAATTATATTGAAAAAATATATATAAATATATTTTACTATATATATATTAAAAGGATGCAAATTTTTGTAAAAACTCTTACGGGTAAAACGATAACATTAGAGGTAGAATCTTCTGATACTATTGATATGATTAAAAGTAAAATTCAAGATAAAGAAGGGATTCCGCCTGACCAACAGCGATTAATCTTCGCAGGAAAACAATTGGAAGATGGCCGAACACTAGCAGATTATAATATCCAAAAAGAATCTACATTGCATCTTGTTTTGCGTCTTCGTGGTGGCAAAAATGTTCCAATTTACATAAAAAATAATAAAAATTGATAAATATATTTAGTAATAAATATACATCAAACAATCGCAATGAACGCTTATTACTCCATTGACGGCCAGGAAATCAACATCGTCGATATTGAACACTATGATGTAGATCTCATCTTTAACAAGGCGAATAGTATGAATAAGTATCGCAAGTTTCATGATGAAATTAATTCTGTCAATAACGACAAGATTATTAATAGACGCAAGAAGGACTCGCGATACTCTTTCAAGAATCGCCGCACTATTAATAAGGACTGGAAGGATTTTAATAATAATCAAATGTAAATCCTTTAAGGGGTGTAAAGGCGCAGAAAAATGTAATGTAGTATAACGAGGAAAAAATAGTATAGCAGATGCTATATTATTTTTTCTTTTTATTATTTATATAGCATCTTTAATTTTATCAAAAAATACTTTGTATTCTTCATAATTATATCTGGAAAAAACTATATTCTTACCTATATACTCTTTTAACCCGGGTATAATTTTTAGAGGCATGCCTTTTCCAAATAATTTATTATTTTTTTCTAAATATGTTATATTTTCATATAAATATTCCTGAATATATGCCGGTTCTACTTCTACATTAAAATTATAAGGAATACTAAAACTTAACAAATTAATTAATATATTTTTTTCATTTCCTAAATTTAATTTATATTTAAATATATAATTTT
>SXGQ01125680.1_pt1 | contig 76515 bp, 50 predicted proteins | sample 3178371 | NCBI WGS metagenome assembly SXGQ01 (sample SAMN11356859, study PRJNA531348) | freshwater metagenome | isolation source: freshwater sample F1-20 | place: China: Fuxian Lake, Yuxi | collected 2017-12-25 | reverse complement strand
CCTTCACTTCATCAGCCTTCACTTCATCAGCCTTCACTTCATCAGCCTTCACTTCATCAGCCTTCACTTCAAATCCTTCTAAATTCAACTTTCGAAATACATGGTGCCCAATCATAAACAACAAAAATGCAATGATTATAACTGACAAAATCATGTTGAAGTTTACGTTAATCATTTTATATAAGCAACAGATTATTTTTGTCAAAAAAGGTTTTTTTTCGGTTATACATCAAAAAATAAATATAAAACAAAAATTATAGTCTTTAGTAAAAATGCCATTCCTCATTTCAATCGAAGGTAATATAGGCGCCGGCAAATCAACCATCCTCGATAACTTGGATAAAAGCCTCGAAGAAAAATGCCCCGAACTTGTAGGTAAAATCCTTTTTCTTAAAGAGCCCATCGATATTTGGGAACAGTTTCGTGACGCCAATGGACACACCATCCTACAAAAGTTTTACGCCAATCAACAACGATACGCGTTCACATTCCAGGTCATGGCGTGCATAACTCGCCTCTCCCTTCTCAAAAATACAATTAAGCAAAATCCTCGCGCCGAAATTATTATTCTCGAGAGGTCATTGTGCGCCGACAAAAACATTTTCATGAATATGTTACACGACGACGGAGTCGTTGAAAAAATAGAGTTCAACATTTACGACAAGTGGTACTCGGAATACATCGATGACTACCGCGTAGACGCCGTCGTCTACATGGACTCCAACCCCGAAACCTGCAGCGCCCGCATCAACACCCGAAATAGAACAGGCGAAGATAAGATCCCCATAGAGTACCTACAAAAATGTAGAGACTACCATACCAAGTGGTTGATCGACACCGCTTGCTCCGAAGTTAGCGAAGTTGCCGATTATGTTACCACCCATCTCATAAAACACGAAGACCGTGAGTACTCAGTTTTGAAAATAGATTCAAACATGAATACCGAATACAACCCACATAATGTAGGAAACAAATGGTTAGACGCAATTTACCAATTTATCCGCGAAAAAATCAAATCATTGTACACATAATATTTAGTCATAATGTATGGTTTGTCATTTTTTCGTATATTAAAATCGTAAAAATAAGTCGCATCATTGCCGAGTGGTATTTGTCGCAAATTGTCTTTTTTTATCAATATATGCTATATTATGTCATCATCATCATCATATCAACAAGCTCACGATGCGAATGCAGTATTGAAGGGTGAACAACCCACCGTGTTGGGCGGCCAGACCTCCAAGTATGAATCTACCGGCGGCGATGGCTACGGATTCGACGGCAAGGAAATTAAAGCGGGGGTCATGGAGTTTAGCAGTCATAAAACCGGTGGTTCCAGAAGACGCAAGCAGAGAAAGTCTTCAAAGAAGAGACGCGGTGTGTCTCACAAGAGACGCAGATCGGATAGAAAGAGGCGTTAAAAATTATTTTCTAAAGTTATTTATATAAATGAGTGTTTTTAAAAACATGTTTAGAAGACCGTATGAAACTGTTGCAAGCATCAACCATTTGACGTTAAAACAAATTTTGAATATACCACACAATCAAATCAGTACAAACAAAATTATCAAAGATAATGAATTTGGAACATTGTCTTCAGATTTCCAAGAAGCTGTAAAGTATATTAAAACAAGAAAAGATTTGATGAGAAAATATAATTTACCGTATAAAAACATAGAAAAAGATTTTATAAGTGAGCGACAATTTGATCGTGACGTAAATCAGCTTATAGATGAAGTCACTCTAAAAAATGATTTAGAAAATCAACAAAATGCATTCGAACTTGCCCAAATGGAAAAAAGACGGCGAGCCTTACACGAAGGCGGAAAGAAACGGTCTCGCAAACAACGCAAACAGAGACGCAGAAAGACCCGTCGTTCTGTGTAATTTCACAATCAACTAAAAATATGTGTGTTTTAGTTGATCACATAGTGGGGATTTATACCGGTGAAGATTTAAAATTGCACAAAGTGCCATTTTTTCTTCTAGGTTCGTGACCGATAACCATTTAACAATGCACGATTTGCGTACATTGTTAAATGTTCATCGGTTTAATTGAACTTCACCACAATATTCACAGTTTCTTTCTTAATTGTCTTGCACGCAGAGATCGATAGCTCTTCTCTCTTCTTGCGCGTCTTGTTGTTATCAAACTCGCCACCCTTCTTCGAAATACTGTTGCGCGCGTTCATATCCACCTCGATTTCGTCGTAGTTTTTCTCTATATACTCGAGGAGCTGATTTTCGATCGCCCACTTGAAAAAGTTGAGCTGACCAATCGTGGTTTGTAAACAAGTGTTGTCTTTATAGGGGATCGCGATGCGCTCTCTGCGAGAAAATGGGTCGAATCTCACCTTGCTATATGCTTTGAGCTCGAGCTTGTAATTGTGGAACACCTTGAATCTCTCTGTATTCTCTTCACCATTGATAACTGTACTACACTTGTTTTTCGCCGGTATCGAGTAGACTGTGAAATTCTTCTTTGCATAATTCGTCACGAACCAATCGATAATCCTGAGAGAAATCTTTGATTGTCCATTGATCACATTGACTAAACGATCCATGTTGTCGTCCTTTCCGTAAAATGTCAGCAAGTTCGTTAATAATAGTTCATTCTGGGTTTGTCCCCCTCTTCGTGCGCTCATAATTGGTATCCATTGTAAAGTCCTTTTTATATTGTTTTTTACACCTTTTCCAAAAAATCATCGAATTCTCTCCAATCATAAAATAATTATTTGTAGAAATGGCAAGAATTTATATTTGTATTTTTAGCGAACTTACTGAACTTGAGTTACGTAGCCATGAATGCGTATGTACAATGAGTCATGGAACAAAAGTAAATATTACATCCGGTGATGGAATACTATTGATAAACAAAGATAGACAATATGTATTTGGTGCAACACGTGCTACAAGTTCTGCATACAAACCAACGACAGATTTAGCCCAAAATGTATATAGCAATCATAAATATAACAAGTGGGAAGTAACTATTCGACCTATTGTTTATTTCACAAACCCGATTTTATACGAAGAATTGCGCGAACTGATTGGTGCGAGTGTAAAATATAAAACCAATATTTATAAAGGGTTTTTAAACTCATTTCAAGAGGCTTTTGTATCACTTGGAAAAGATATACCCGCCCCAGATTCTTCTGAAATTTTACAAAAATTAAACTATATCATCAAACTGCACGTGTAATGTTTTTGCAAAGTTTTGCAAAACCAAACAAGACTGTTTTCGAAGAGAAAGAATGTCTCATTTGTCTCGAATCGCTCAACGTTGAACTCAATAAAATCGTTGCACTACCGTGCAAATGTTCAAACTCTGTTTATCACATCGATTGCATTGTCCTATTATTAGAGTCGGGACAAAATAAAAACTTTTGTCCCCACTGCAAAACAAACTACCCAACGTCGTTGCTTTCACAAAACGAAGTCGTGGAGAGACAACCACCCGAACGAAAATTCGTGTTCATTTTCATCGTGCACATTTTGTCAAACACATTCATGAATCTGATCAACGTCGGTTTGTCGAAAGATTACCAATATGTTTTCGCAGACGTTACCTCAAAAATATTGATGGTCTCTTATTTCTGCAAGATTCTTCTGAACGTGTGTTTAGTATGTAGATTGACAAACAACCGAAATCGATTGATGGCACATGTCGGGTTGAGTTACATAATACAATCGCTCATGTTTGTTTTGCTTGTTTGCTTGTTCTCTTCTGTGAAATTTGATTATACTTCATGGATGTTATTGACCAATAATGTCGTGTTTTTTTTGAGCGATTTAGCGTTCAGGATTTGGATTGAATATTGCTCGTAAGGCACAAACGAAGCCGAAAAAAGTCTGAACCAAGACTCTATATATTATATAGATGCCGTACGTCATTCGAAAAGTAAGAGGGAAAAATTGCTTTAGTGTAAAAAAGAAGAAGGGTAGCCGAAAAAGGACGTTATCCAGGTGCACCACTATGAAAAAAGCCAAAGCGCAGATCCGCCTTCTCAATGCGTTAGATCATGGCTTTGTCCGGAAATAGTTTTCGATTGTATATTGTATTAAATGTCTAAACAAAAGCCTAAAAAATTCAAAGTCAAAAGCGTCGTGCCTATTCAAACCCGGTTAAAAGTTCCAGAAAACGCAAGCACTAGGTGTACGCAATTCGTTTATTACTCGTATTCCACTATTGTAAGCGGCATGCAATGATCCATAGTATACCGGATCCGTGTGTTCTCCCGCAAAATATATTTTCTCATTTATATTTTCTCTCAAAATATCAATGTCTCTCTCTGTCATGGACATATCATGGTATGAGTACGCGCCTTGTGTAAACACGTCCTCCTCCCATCGGGTTACGTGTCAAGATTTTGGGAAAGGAACATTTCTGAAATACTTTTTCAAATGATCCATCACCGATCCAACAATGTCTTCGTCCTGTTTACCAACCATTGCCCATCCTTTGTCTGCCGGGCATATTGCCTCTAATATTGGCACATTTTTAGAACTCATGTAATTATTCCACAATATATACTGTTTGTCTTCATCCTGCGTAAGAATCATCGGCACATCGCGGTTCCAAAACACTTGATCAAACTCTAATTGCACCTTTTTATACGATCCCATCTTTACCTTAGACAGTGCATCTATTTTTGGCTGAGCGAATGGCGGATCAAACACTATGTCTCTCAATGGTCCAGGCGGAACCGTTATGCACAACTGTTTACAATTATAAATCGATCCGTCTCTTGTATACACTTTTACCAAATCATCCGTATATACGACATTTGTTACAATTTGGTTGCAAAATATATTGTCTTTACACACGTTTTTGCACAATGCATCGATGAGTGTTTTTGCGCCGTTTTTGAACAAACAGTGCGGGCCTCCATAGTCGCCAAATAGTTCTTCACCCTTTTGAAAAAAAGACGTAGGTAAATCCCGTATACTGCCTCCACACCAAACCTCAATCATGTAGATAAAACTTTGAATATCTGGATCTTGTGAAAATGCTTGTTCAATTGTGCCTACACAATCGATTTCATTCACCAGCGTCTTCCATTTTTTTGCCAATTGCTGGCGCTTCTCTTCTGTAAAATTTGAATCTTTCGTCAAATATTGTATATTTGCGTTCTCCGAATGCATCCACGGGTTGCATTCGGCGACAGGAATTAGATTGTCTGACGACAATATATTTGTCAATGGGTTTTCGTTTAAACCGTGTACCCAAGCAGCGCCACAGTCTATTTTATTTTCGTTTGTGAAAACGCGACCACCTATGCGATCTCTCGCTTCCAGTATGATGTAATCTTCGTTTTGAAGTTTTGATGCAATCGTGAGTCCTGCCACACCTGCACCAATTATTAGAATAGGAGTTGTCCTGAATTTCATATATTTTATAATGTCATTTTTTATCTAAATACCTTTTTTTTTAATTTCTCTACCATTTACCGTTGGTCTTTTTCACAATCACATTGTTACCACTCTTTTTCTTTTTTGCATTAGGGTCGAACTCGTCTCCATCGTCGTCGGTCAAATTTTTGGATAATTCCCAGAACTCTTTCGACCCCAACTTGAAATCGGGTCTGTCAGCGGCCTTGTACCAAAATACCTGATCATTGATCTTGTTCGATTTGGAATTATTCGAAATAACCATGCACTCGTAGTTTTCGGTTGTCTGATCCATGATAGAGCAAAATGACTCGAGTGTCGGAAACATAGACGCATAGTTTTCCCAAATCTTTTTTCTGTTTGATAAATAATTCTCTCGCAGAATAAAAACGTAGTCAATATTCGTGCGGAGATTTGGCGGAATACCCAGCGGGTATTGCATGGTGATGATTAACATCACTTTCCAGTGTCTCAATTGTACCATTTTCATTCAGACATTTCTTTTTCTGAAATCATAAAACCAATGCTTTTTAAATGGGCATTGCACCCTCTCGGGTGGGTTTAGACTATATCTTAAGGCATCATTGTAATTGGTTAGATTACTCAACCCCACGGGCGTTTAGTCGTTGAACAATCATCATAACCTTACCATATCTTTTTCGACTTTTCAGTCTTTTGAAGCGGACTTAGATGACGTGCTGCGGGTTATCTCTATTTTATACCTTTTTACTGTACTTTATGTGGTTAGCATAAACCACGACTCTATTTCTAAAGCCGTTTAGTAGTATAAACCTTCATAGAACTCTATATAAGTGTTCTAAATCAAGACGTCTCCGCAATTTGGACGTGTCGCATATAAAGGATTTTTATTTAAGTCCTAAATACACTAGCCATTTCTTTTGGAATGACTTAGGCAAACAATTCACCGTTCATGAAGAGGGATCGCATCAACTTATCTTTGGTCCAGCTGTTGTCGTAGAGACAATCATCGAGAATCACGAAAGTACGAGGATCGATCGAGCATTTCTTGTAAGTTTCCATCTCCGTCTGGCACTGTTTCATCACGGCCTTTTGACGGCGCAACACATTTTCGATAAGTATCGAGTTGTACTCATCGTGAATGAAGAGCTTGGGCACCAACTTGCCGTAAAACCCGTTTCCGGCTTCTGTACCCGAGATAACAGTGCCGATCGGGATGTCTTGGTGGTGGTACAACAAGTCTTTGACCAAAAACGTTTTACCCGTGTCACGACGACCAATCAACACTATTACTGGACCCTTGTTTTCTCTCGGGTCAAATGTGATTGATCTCATGTCAAATTTTTTTAATTCTAATGTCATTTATGTATAAATTACCTACAATATAATAAATACAAATAGAAAACGATTAGTTCATTATTACTAAAATATATACATTTCATAAAATATAACTCATGGAATCCAAGTTTAGCATAAATTATCGAAAGACCAAGAAACTGAATTTAGAGAAAGTAGCTTCTACCGACGCTTGCGGACACGAATATAATCCATTCGACATCACAAGTATGCAGTCATACACACCATTATACAACCGATTTTTCGAAATGGACGAGACCAACTACAATAAAATAACTTTGAATAACACGTACCAAATCCGCGACCTAAGTACCGTCTATAAGAATGAAGAGATTGTAGAGAAAAACATTTTTGTCAAATTCTCTCCTCTCATCGATCCATTGAACTTCTTGCGTGGCAAATACAATTTGGAAACTGAGATTACCAGGACTCTACCAACTATTAAATACACCGAGACAATCATGCCCAAACTTTTGGACGTGAATAACTCGGCATATGTCGACGGGTTTTTCTCATACTTGACGTCTATGTTGAAAGACACACACGGGTGGGTTCACGGCGTCGAATACTACGGCTCTTATTTAGGAATTCAGAAGAAGTTCAAGTACAACATCGCGGACGATCTCGAGTTTGTCTCTAACTCTCCTTTCTTTTTGAACAATATCAACAAGCATTTCACAATCGATGAAGAGGCGTCGCAGATTTTGAATCAATATTCGGGTGAAGGGTCTCGACGTAATCGAAACAAGCTCTGCATCGAAGAGAGTAATGACGTGACTCTCGATGTTGAGGAGTTATTGTTTGATGAACCTGTAGAGTCTTTAGAGACAATGTCGCCTATAAACCTCGAGTATGAAAACGTCCGCACAAACAATGTTGTGGAGAGCGATAGCAGCGGAAATGAATCCGATGGAAGCGATTCCGATGGAAGCGATTCCGATGAAGAGTCTGTTTGGGAAACCGAATCTGATGGTTCGGAGTCTGGTGATTCGAAGTCTGGTGATTCGGACTCCGACGGGTCAACTTTTGAAGACGACGACGAACCCATTTTCAGCTACTTAAATAACTACCCCATCCAAATGATCTTTCAAGAAAAGTGCGCAGGAACCATCGATCAACTTCTCATGCGTCGCAAACTGAACGACGAACAATTCATGGATGCCCTTATGCAAATCATGCTCATTCTGGCCACCTATCAAAAGTTGTTCGACTTCACTCACAATGACTTGCATACCAACAATATCATGTATGTAGAGACAGACATCGAGTTTTTGTACTACAAATTGGATGGTGTTTTCTACAAAGTCCCTACACATGGCCGCATCTACAAGTTGATCGACTTCGGAAGAGCCATCTACAAGTTCAATAACAAGTTGTTTTGCAGCGACAGTTTCGCTCCATCAGGGGATGCCTCTACGCAATATAATTGCGAACCCTACTTTAATGAAAAGAAGCCGCGTGTCGATCCCAATCCGAGTTTCGATTTGTGCCGCCTCGGATGCTCGTTGTACGATTTTGTTTGCAGAGACAATGATCCGAAAACCCCTTTGCAAAAGCTGGTTGATCACTGGTGCAACGATGACTTCGGAAAAAACATGCTTTACCGCCACAATGGCCAAACCAGATACCCCGACTTTAAGTTGTACAAGATGATTGCGCGAACTGTCAACAATTTAGTGCCCAAAGATGAACTCAAGTCTCTCGTATTTGCGACGAAATACACATTCACACCGGATGCGAATGACTCAATAACAATCTTGGATATTGATAGTTTGCCGGTTTACGTTTAATGCGGAGGAATTTAAGCAACTGTATCAAAAATGTTTACAAAAATGATATAAAAGAACTCTGCGAAAAAATAGTAAATCATGTCGCAGGTTGTTTTATCAAATCATGTAGAGGCTAAACATACTTCAGACTCGATTGTTAATACCGTCATCGATTCGTTTATCAAGCGTTCGAATCTCGGTTTGCAAAAGTATGGCACGACTTTGGACAGAGACGATTTGAAAGTGCTTGATTGGATTCAACATGCTCAAGAAGAGCACATGGATGCGATTTTGTATTTGGAAAAGTTGAAACGAGAGGTGATAAAAAAAGGTATCTAACAAGAGAATATAGGAAGATCATGATGACACGCATTTACTTTCCCAGTTCGATGGGTCAGAAGAAGCCGGGCGTCGACACAACCGCAAAATATTTAAGACAAATATTTGGAAAAACTGACACAATTATCACCACAAAAAGTAATGACACTTTGTCGAGTAACTTGAAAAAATTGTATCGATCAAACATGAATGCGACTTTACCCACTATCAACATCGGCGGCGATCACTCCATGGCTATCGCAACCGTAGCCGCGTCTCTCCAAAAACACGGTTCCGACCTAAAAGTGATTTGGGTTGACGCCCACGCCGACATCAACACGCGCGCAACTTCGCCAAGCGGCAATTATCACGGCATGCCTCTCGCGTTTCTAACAGGCCTCGATCACGATTATGACTTGTTTCCTTTTTTGTATGCCGTGCCAGAACTCAAATTCGAAAATATTCTTTACTTGGGCATCCGAGACCTCGATGATGGAGAGAAAAAAGTATTAAAAGAGAAAAAAATCAAATTCATAAAAAGCGCCGACATCAACAACGATCCGAAAAGGGCGTTCAATGTTGTTAAAGCATTTGTTGGAAAAGACCCGGTTCATTTGTCGTTTGACGTTGACGGAATAGATCCGAGCGAAATGCCGTGCACTGGGACCACGGCGAAAAAGGGGATCCATGTGGATGCAATCAAACCAGTACTCGACAAAATCATGAGAAAAACAAACATTGTGAACATGGACATCACCGAGTTTAATTTGGAACTTGGAGATGATAAACAGAGAGAGACATCGACAAAAAACTTTGTCAAATTGTTTGAGAAATATCTTTGATTTTATTTTTTGCAAATTATTTAGAGCATTTAACACTATAATAATATTATTATGTTGTTAAAAATATTTTTACAAAACGGGTTTTACATTCATTTTTTGCACGTATTTCTCTACCATGTCACTAAAGATATATACATTTCGTCAATTATTGCAATCAAGCTATACTCGACCAATTATTTTTATTGGTATGAAAACTATTTCAACTATTTACCTCGTTACAACTGGATCAAACAATTTATTCGGTTCACATACACAGGTCATCTCGCATCCTTCTTGCCGTTATTTTATCCACAATTTTTGCCGGTAGCGCACAATATTCATTTCATCATTATGTCTGGATATTGGATTGGAAAACTGGCATTTGGATTAAAAGACGCTGACAAACGTCTTATTAAAGGCAATCTAGAATGGCACACCGATTTGTGCACATATATTCATCATAGTGTTCCATATGCACTAATTCATTCTTTGTTTATACCGGTCGATTGTATGAATCAATATAGTTATGATACCATCAAGTCAACATATTTGTGGTTGTATACATGGTTCATATTTATTTATATTCCCTGGCGAAAATATACAGGAGACCCAGTGTATTCAATTTTGGACACAAAGCAAACACCTGCAAAATATATATTTGGATTTGTATTTTCAATACATGTGCTTGCCTTGTTTTCAAACTTTGTTGGTTATAATGCGTGTAAGTTATACTACTACCCATAAATTAGAAATTAGTACAATAAGTGCAATTTAGAATGTAAAAAAAATTGTAAATACCACTATTATTTTTTCTAAGGCAAGATATGCGGCTCTTTGTTTGCAATTTTGTTTCGAATGATATAGATCGATGAAGTAACTAATAAAGAGATTTCGGTTGAGCTTCGGAAAATCATGGGGACATCTTGTGTTTGAACACTATAGTAAATCCACATGCTAGAGGAACAAATATTTAGTATGCAAAATAGCAACGAGAGACTGTTTGTGCTTTTGTTTTTGTATAGGAGAACATGAAAATGAATCGACCAACAACTGATAAAAGAAAACCTAAGGTTTCCTTTACATCCTTCCTCTTGAAAGAAAAGTTGAATAAATTATTTAATTTGATTGTTATAAAAAATTTAGTTTTTTATAACATAATTGCAGCCTACTTCGATATAAGTATGAAAAAGAAGGTGGGTGTCAAAAGGGAAGGATTAAAAAGACAAAAAGAAATGATTAAAAAGACAAAAGGGAAGGATTAAAAAGACAAAAAGAAAGGATTAAAAAGACAAAAAGAAATGATTAAAAAGACAAAAGGGAAGGATCAAAAGGAAACCGTAGGTTTCCTTTAAAATTCGCAAACAAGATCAAACACGTCTGACGACACCTCTTTATTCGCCATTGCATATTCGCTCACAGTGCGTTCGAAAAAGTTCGACTTGCTATCCAAACTAATGAGCTCCATGAAATCAAAAGGATTTGCGCTGTTGTATATCTTGTCTATATTCAGCTGAAGACAAAGCCTGTCACCCACAAATTCAATATATTGTGTCATCAACTTCGAGTTCATACCGATAAGGCGGCACGGAAGAGACTCGGTGATAAACTCTTTTTCGATTTCCACTGCCTCTCGAATAATTTCCGCAATCTGTATTTTCGAAAGTTTTTGTTCCAATTTCGAGTACAACATTACTGCAAACTCGGTATGCAATGCCTCATCACGACTAATAAATTCGTTCGATAAAGTAAGACCCGGCATGAGTCCGCGCTTCTTAATCCAGTAAATCGCTGCAAAACTGCTGCTGAAGAATATACCCTCTACACAAGCAAAAGCGACCAACCTGGTTGCAAAGGTATCGAGAGATTTGTCGTCGGTCCCGAATCCAATCCATTTTCGCGCCCAGTCGGCCTTTTTCGTGATCGATGGGCACGTCTCGATAGCTCGAAATAACCGTGTCTTTTCAGCCTTGTCCTTGATATAAGTTTCGATCAAGAGACTGTACATTTCGGAGTGGATGTTTTCGATGGCGATCTGGAAACCATAAAATGCTCTGGCCTCAGAGAGTTGCACGTCCGCCATGAATCGGGTCGCCAAGTTTTCCATGACGATTCCGTCACTGGCTGCGAAAAATGCCAAAACCATCGATATGAAGTACTGTTCATCGTGTGTCAACTTTGCCCAGTCGCCCAAATCTTTTGATAAATCGATCTCTTCGGCGCGCCAAAAACAATCAACCTGTTTCTTATACATTTTCCAAATGTCATTGTGACGAATGGGGAACATTACGTAACGAGATGTGTCGTCTTTCAAGAGGGGGTCTGTCATCATTTTTTCCTAAATAATATAGAACAGGGAGATTTTTAAAACTTTGCACTTATTAAATGCCGATTATATAACCTGAAATCGCCTAAAGCGATTTCTTGGATATAAAAGGTAATTTACCAGTTGCAAAGTAACAGTTACCTAAGCTCCTTTATGCGCCGACCATTTGTGTCGGCGATTTACACCATTGAAGAATTAAAATGGGACATTTTAATTCTTTAAATGGCGCGGTATCGGTAACGATTTGAAATGACACCCCTGCGGGGTGTCCCATTTTAAATCTTCACCGGTATAAATGTGCAAAGGTGTAAAAGTTGGCAATCCAACGGTTCGCCTCTACAAACTCTTTCTATTTTGATGTGTCGCATGGTCATTAGCGTGGAGAGGGACTTTTTCAAAAAAACACATACAAAGAGACAAATCTTTAGTTTGGATTTTGTATTTTTAGTGAACGTATAGAATAAAATATTATTTGAATAATGATCCACACTAACATTGACCTAACAAAATTAGATTCAAAAACCCTTCATAAAATGCTGTTCCTATATAATTCGATCGAATCTGGATGGAAAGTGAAAAAGAGAGACAATCATTACATCTTCCAAAAACTGCATGGCAATAAGAAAGAGGTTTTCATGGAAGACTATTTAGAGAAATTCATTGCTGAAAACGCTTCTTTGAAATAATTTTTTTTACCTATACATCCGAATTTACGATTCTCTCGAACTGGCGAGCAATTTCTTTTTCCAAATCTGGCAACCTCTTGTAAAGCATCGGGTTTTTACCATCCTCATATTTATTGGGATTAAACTTAATAACTATGTTTTTTTCATCATGATCAACCGCTTTGTTGCCGTAAACAATTTGCAAAACAACGCCATTAATTTGGATTTGACTCGCCCCGTCTTTGTGAACAAACCCGTCAAACTTGGAATCGATGAACTTTTGGATAACATCCTCTTTCGATTTGTAGAGAGAGCAGAGAGACAGTGGATCACACGGATATCGCTCGAGATAACACCGCTTGCAAAAACCTTTGTATCTGGGCTTTACGAGTGTTGAATGGCACTTTGAGCAACCGTTATTTTCACACATTGGCTCGATAGTATCGTGCGGTTCCAGTGTACGCGTGTTTTTTGAACCGATTTCACGATGGGCTGAACAAAACAAGGGTTTCCCAAAACAAAATCCATAAATCGCCTTGTTCCGACACGTGTCCTTTTTGCAAATTGTCGGCATTATTTATAATAAAATTATACATTATTTGCCCCCTAAATCGTGTATCGGGGGGCAAATCGTGAACTGGCTGTCTCTACACCGACTGGTGTTTTATTGTTGTTCAATCCTCTACGTCAAATGTAAAAGAATGTTGAAATCGAAATCGAGAGTTTCGTATAAATGTAGAGGAATGGGGGTTTTTATGCGACTGCTCGCTCAGATTTAGGAAGAAATATGTTTTGGGATTATATAAAAAAAAATGGGAGGAGCTTTGATGCAATTAGTCGCCTACGGCGCACAAGATGTTTTCCTTACAGGAAACCCCGAGATTACTTTCTGGAAGGTGTCTTACAGACGCCACACCAACTTCGCGATGGAGTCCATCGAGCAGACTTTCAACGGTCAGGCTGACTTTGGTCGCCGTGTTAGTTGCACCATCTCCAGAAACGGAGATCTTGCTTACCGCACCTATGTCCAGGTTACTCTCCCCGAGATCAACCAGAGCTTAAAGAACACAGGCTCTGGTGATGTTTATGCCCGTTGGTTGGACTACCCCGGTGAGCAACTCATTGCCCAGGTTGAGGTTGAGATCGGTGGTCAGAGAATTGACCGCCAATATGGTGACTGGATGCACATCTGGAATCAGCTCACTCTCTCTTCTGAGCAGCAGGCTGGTTACTACAAGATGATTGGCCACACCACTCAGCTCACCTACATCACCGATCCCACTTTCGCTGATATCAACGGCCCCTGCGCCGCTGTTGGTGGACCCGGCCAGGTTTGTGCCCCCAGAAAGGCTCTCCCCGAGACCACTCTGTACATTCCTCTCCTCTTCTGGTTTTGCCGAAACCCTGGTTTGGCTTTACCCCTTGTTGCCTTGAAATCTGTAGGGCAGAAAAGCATCCGACCCAAAGTATACGAGAACTACTTTGGAGAATATTCGTTCGAGGCTCGTAATGGCTTATTTGGCCATCCTCAGATGCTAGTCGCATGCGCTTAAGAGAACTACTCCTCCCATTTTTAGTAGTTTTATTAAGCGATGCGGCAACAATTTCAAATTGCGGGAAACTCTTAAAGACGATGGCTACCAAGCATTAGGCGAAAGTTTAATGTGGCTGAGAAAGAAACTCAGGTATGGTAAAAATGCCACGTATGATAAGGAAAATAAAAAATCCTTAGAAATAGACAATCCGCAGCCAAGCATCTACGTTCACAATGATGAGAATATGATGAAGGTTCAACGACTAAACGGAATTGGGTCTGAGGAGTTTAATCAACTCCGATGAAGGCTTAAGATATAGTCTACTCCCCAGCTATGTTTCTGTATGCAACACGTTAATCAATACAGAAATGCTGATAAATACACCGAAAGGTGGGGTATATGTGATGTACAGTATCACGAAGTCAAGATTAACATCGATTTCAGACCTATTGGTGAGTGCTTGTGGGCTGTCAAGGATTTGACTTCCATCACCAGCACTGGTTCCCTTGCCGTGACCAGTGCCTACCAGCAGTCCCTTGTTGCCGCCTCAATCTACGTTGATTTCATCTTCTTGGATACCGATGAGCGCAGAAAGATGGCTCAGAACCCCCACGAGTACCTAATTGAGCAGCTACAGTACACCGGTGACGAGTCGGTCGGATCTTCCAGTAACAAGATCAAGATCAACTTCAACCACCCTTGCAAGGAGCTCATCTGGGTTGTTCAGCCCGACGCCAACGTCGACTACTGCGCTTCCCTCGAGGGCAACAGTACTCTCTTCAAGGTCCTCGGTGCCCAGCCCTTCAACTACACCGATGCCATTGATGCTCTCCCTCCCTCCATCCACTCCTTCGGTGGACCCAGTGAGACATCGGGTGCCAACGGATTCATCTCCGGCGGTGTCTTCCAGATGCCAGGCGCCCTCGATGGCTTTGTGTCTGGCACAGCTGCCACCACCATCCAGGACTGGCACCAGACCGGCGTTTTCAACCAGGGTGATGCCCCCACCGGCTCTATGCTCTCTGATGCCGGCACATTCGTGCTCGCTGAGACCGCCCTCAACCTCCACTGCTGGGGCGAGAACCCCGTCGTCACCGCTAAGCTCCAGCTTAACGGACAGGACCGTATCTCCGAGAGAGAGGGTTCTTACTTCGACGTTGTTCAGCCCTTCCAGCACCACACCCGCGCACCCGACACTGGTATCAACGTGTATTCTTTCGCGCTAAGACCTGAGGAACACCAACCCAGCGGTTCGTGCAACTTCTCCAGAATTGATAACGCCACACTCCAGTTGGTGCTCTCCTCTGGAACAGTTGCTGGCACTTCCACTGCCAAGGTCCGTGTTTATGCCTACTCTTACAATGTGCTAAGAGTCATGGCCGGCATGGCTGGCCTTGCCTACTCGTAAATTTTCCATCCGTAACTCTCAGAACGTTACATGGTTTGAAAATGATTGCAATAATTTTCAATAATGCGAGCAAATGTGTACCCAAAAGGTATGCAAGTCTTGATTAAACAAGGCAACATCTCCAAATTGCGGGAAACCCCTCAAGGTATAAAATACTAAACCATGTTAGAAATTTCGTGGTGGCTTATGATAACAACATAAGGTACAGTAAAAAGTTTTATATTATAGGGCAATCCGCAGCCAGTCTTCTAAGTTCGCTATGATAAGAATATGAAGGCGGTTCAACGACTAAATGCTGATGGGCGCGAGAGAACTAATCATTCTCGTCGAACGCTTAAGATATAGTCTATTCCCACCCGAAAGGGTGCTGTGCCCATTCAAAAAGCACAGGGTTTAAATGAGAGGAAATGCTTATTTGTAAGAAACCGGTATTAAAGCTTAAAAAACTTTTGCATAACTTTTTTTTAGTTAATTAATTAATTAATTTGATATAAAAAACATTTTTTATCAAACATTTCTGCGATTATTTGCAATTTCTGCAGCACGTTGTTTCTTGAACTCGTCGTCTGCGTATTTTTCACGAATAATCTTTCGTCTCTTCTCTCTCTGTTCCTGTTGATATTCTTTTACTTCAGTTCTTGTCATTTTGTTGACATTTGGTGAACGTATATTTGTAACAGTTACACTTGGTTTGGGCATTTCTTTCCCATGTGAGTTGTCGTAAATTTTTTTAAACTGTGCCAATAAAACATCATAATCAATCTCTTTTTTCATACAGTTGCACTCACCGCAGCAAGCATTCGAGTTATGAAACGTATATCCTTGCTCGTTGTCAAAACGATCTACACCGTTTGCATGGTTTTCGTCCGTTTTTTTTCCACAGATATAACAATTCTCCAAAATCAATTTATCAAAATCTTCAATGGTTAGTTCGAATGCAAGACCCTTTTGCTCAGCGCGTTTTTTGTATTCGGAATAAGACCCTGATTGATGATTTTGAAAAGCGTCTGGGTAATAATTTCCACCAGTAATCATAGTATTACGTTTTAAAATATGCTCAACTCGTTGAAGAAAAGTAATATTATCAAGTGCGCCCTTCATGAAGTTACATAACTTGCAGCAACTTACACAGTTTTCAATTACATACCCCTGCTTTTGATCCATTCTGTCAATTCCATTGAACCCTTTATCTTGAATAGTTCCACAATACTCACATGGCGACTTAACAATTGTTTCAAACTGTTCGAGTGAAAGTTCAAACTGACGTCGGTTTAATGTACAATTGTGTTTGTAATTCTTAAAATTAATTTCAATACTGTGCATCCGCTTGTCATTCATCTCTTGCACCTTTTCTGGATTATTTTCACGCCATTTCAACATAGTTTCTGCATTTCTCTGCAAATACTCTTCTTGATTTTCATTATGCTGCCTGTCTCTGTAGTTTAAGTAACCCATTGCAACCTTTTCAGGATTCGCCTCTCTCCACTCTCGTTTCACAGCCAGGCGTTCGGGGTTTTGCGAAGCGATACGTTCAAGTTCGCGACGATGCTCCATGTCACGTTTTTCGTCTTGTCTCTTGTTCTCGTCGCGGCAAAGTCTACAAGTCTTGGTTTCCTTGTTGTCCGCACCACTGTACATCTCAATCGGCCTAGGTTGGCAGCAAACCGAGCACTGTTTCATTCCATCAATCACTTCGCCGGAAACTGCAGATCTCTTTGCATTGTCCCGTTCTCGCTCCTTTTGCAAACACTCTTGGCAACTCTTGAAAGTATAATCGGCGCCAAGTTTGGTTCTGCAGCCCTTCAAATATTTTACACAAGGTCGCACACCTTCTGCTGTGCATTCGTCGACAAATAAACAGAGTTGGTGAAGACCGCAGTAGATATTCTCTACAGATCGTTTGTATTTGCAACCCTCGGATTTGCACAAAACCACGTTTTCCTTGGCTTTCACACGATTTTCTTTGCCCCTATCGAGACAATTTACGCATTGTTTGACGTCGCCTTCAAAGTAGTACATTTTCTTACACCCTTTGCAAAGCTGAAGCGCTGAAAGCATTACGACAGTATACCCTACCATGTACTGGTGATTTTTGCAAAATTGGGTGCCATCTTGCGAATGACTTCGACAAGAGTTGTTGTTGCGATCTTTGCTGATACATTTGGACATTTGTTTTATGAATTCATAAAATAAATATACCACGTTTAGGATTTCATACAATCCAAACCACAAAAACTTTGACTTGTCGGACGTAATTCGCGTAATTACCCAACTTATCTTTTGCAAACCAAGTGTCGTGAGAGTTGAGTTTTAGAAATATTGACTTTCTAAGCGCTACCGTAATTGCGATATCAAACTGTTTGGGTCGATTTTAAAAAGCAAAAGCAAAGGATTTTAAAAATTATTGCTTCGTTTTTCAGTGGAGCAAACAATTTCATAAATGTATCCAGGATTATTAATTGAATTTTTTGTTTAATTTTTTTCTTCCATTCGCGTAGGGGCGCTTTTGTAACAACAAAAACGATTCATGTTTGGTTTCACTTTTAAAAATCAAACACAGTAATTTATGCTTCATGCGTGCATAAAGCGAACATCTTACAGTTGCTTTAAAAAAACAAAAACAACTTAATAAATTCGAATATAAAGAAACGTTAATATATAATTTATAAAAATGAGCATAGATATTGTGAATCTTATCGAGAGTAATCGTCTCACAAAGCTTATTGGAAATTACCAGTCATCTATGGTGGATAAAGTGAAAGCAAATTTCACTACTTATGAACAACAATTATTTGTTTCGAGTTTTTATTGCTATTTGAATTATAATGACACAGATTTTGCAATCGATTTGGACAATATTTGGCAATGGTTAGGATTCAGTCAAAAAATGACAGCAAAAAGATTGCTTGAGAATTGTTTGATCAACAACGAAGACTATAAAAACTTAATTTACTTTGATGTAAAGCAAGACAAAAAACACGGAGGTCACAACAAAGAAACTATTATGCTTACAATTCCTGCGTTTAAACGTTTTTGTTTGAAAGCAGGAACTAAAAAAGCGGATGAAATACATAAATACTACATAAAAATGGAAAAAATAATTCAAGAAGTTGTTATAGAAGAATGTAAATCGCTTTCTGAACAATTAAAAGTAAAAGACGCCGAAATCTCGAACAAAGACGCCGAAATCGCGAAGCGCGATGCCGAGTACCAAACCAAGCTCAAAAAGCAGAAAGAGGTCGAGCGCGAAAAAGTCTTATTGAATCAATTTGCAGTCTCAATCCCAATTGTTTATCTCATCCGTGTAAAAACCCACCCAAACGGCGAGTACGTTGTCAAGATCGGCGAAAGCCGACGAGGCATTTTGCACCGTTACAATGAGCATAAGAGTCATTACCCAGAGTGTGTCTTGCTCGATGTGTTTACCGCGATCCAAAGCAAAGATTTCGAAGTCTATATCCACAATCACCCCAAGATTCGTTGCAACCAGGTTAAAGACTTGCTCGGCCACGAGACTGAAACCGAACTCTTTTTAGTTGGCAAAAATCTCACATACCAAATAATTCTTGACGCGATAAACTCTCAAATCGACAACTTCCAAGAGTACGGAACAAAAAAACTTGAGCTCGAAATCGAAAAATTGAAAATAATTGCGACAAATGATTCAAGCCCAGCCATAGCACAACTACTTGAGTCAAACCAACGATTTGAAGAGTCAAATAAACAATTGCATACGCGAATCAACAAACTCGAAACCATGCTTGAGAAATTGCTCGAAACAAAATCTCCAGCAGCAAGAATTCAAACCGGCTTCCAAGAACCGCTCCCCACATTGGGTCCACGTGTTCAAAAAATCAACCCCGACACACTGCAACTGATCAAGGTATACGAATCGGCAACCGAAGTTATGAACGAAGACCGCAGCATCAAACGCCCAAGCCTGTCGAAAGCCGTTTTGGAAAACACGGTCTACAATGGTTTCCGATGGCTTTTTGTAGAACGCGACGTGGACCCAACCGTAATCCACCACTTGCAACCGACACGAAAAACAATTCCCAAAAACATGGATTATGTAGCAAAACTAAACGCCGATCAAACCGAGATTCTAAATGTATATTTAGACAGAAAGACAGCAGCACTGACAAACGGTTATTCTTCGGGCGGTTTAGACTCGGCTGTAAAAAATGGAACTGTATCACAACGCCACTACTATAAGTTATACGGCGATTGCAACGAAACACTCGTAGAAAAATTTGAGGAAAGGTATGGCAAAGATATTTTGTTATACAAAGACGGCTTCGGGATGTTCGACGAAACCACCGACCAATTAGTCAAGGAATTCAAGTGCAAATACGATTGTTTAAAGTGTGAAAAAATGAGCGACAAAACCCTTGCCAAAGCCATGAGAGAAGACAAAGCGTACAATGGTTTCAAGTACAAAGAATTACCGCCTCGCCTTAGTTGTTACTAACATTTAGCAAAGTGCTTATTTTATTATATCTGTAAAAATATAATAAATTATTATAATATAAATGGCAACAACCAGCGTAACTTTTCCGAACATCATCAATGTTGTTTTAAATGACACGCTCTCCAGGTTCATTTCAACAACAACTGTTTCGCCAACAGTGCCGGGTACATTCGCTTTCTTCACAAACAACAGTTCGGGGGCCGTTCTCACATCGTCAAGCGTGTTCGACACCGTCGGGAACTTCACGATATTTTGCACATTTACACCAGCGGATACAGTCACTTATCAAGCGTCTTCAGGAACTGTTATTGTGACAGTGCATGACAGTGACGCGTATAACAACTACTACAACGTCCCTGTAACCGACTTGTCCAATGTCTTGGTAAACGGCGATTTCAATTATATCCCGTCAAGCATCGCCTCTGGAACCATGTCCACCATCACCACAAATGTTCCCGGATGGACGTTTTATAAGTACAGTGTTTACAATGTTCAGTTGGTGAATAACATGGATGTTTCACTCGGCATCACTTACCCACCACCATTTGCAAGCACAACTACTAAAATTATTTATTTTACTGGCGGTTACTTGTTTCAGTGGTTTTATTGTCTTGCCGGCACCTATCAGTTTTCCGCATATTATGCCGCGCCGTCGGTCTCTTCAAATTATATTTATTTTGGAGTTGATAGTCTAAGCTCATTAACATCACTTAGATCGTCAACTCAGTATCCAAATCTGCAAAACTGGCAATTATATACCCAGACCATCACAATTTCCACTACTGGCATGCATCGAATTTTAATTACTACAAATAGCAATTCGCAGTTTTACGCCGCGAATATTTCACTTAAACCCATAAGTAATCCATTTTACTTGTTATATTCCAAAATCAATTCGCAAATTTTCAATGGCACATTTGAAACTGATGTTCAAACTGCAAACAGCAGGACAATGGTACCTCTAACAAATTGGACCATTGCTACAAATAACGTTTGGGTTCTCAATAATTATTCCACATACACGACGGTTCCCTTTCCTTATCCAAGCGGGAGCCAATGCATTGAAATTCAAGGCCTCGGCAAGATTACTCAAACGTTCAACTACATCGATAGCAGCTCTAACTATTTATCGTTTTACATATGTGGCGTAAACGACGCGGCGACAAACGGTATTCGCGTTAGTATGAACAGTACGCGGATTTTCGACACGAGCATGGTTATACTATCAACAACTGGTCTGAACAGCGGCAGTTGGCAAAAAATGATTTTCAGTGGGATAACGACTGTTGCAGGTCCCAATACTCTCACTATCGAAGGGTTGACCGCAGGAACTGCAACAACTGCAATTGACAACGTGATTTTCGGGTTAGTTACTAAAGAAACCCCGATGATCACATATTCATCAACGCAAACAAACACATATGGAACACCACTTATCGCGAATCTGAACGCTACATGTAGTGTCCCTGCCACATTTCAATACTATTTAGACGCCACTTACACCAACCAAATTTTCGCGGATTCGACGCTTCCTGTCGGCACTTATACAGTCTACGTAGTCGCAACACCCTTGTATATTAACAACTATACTAATGCGTTTGCGTCTGCGAGTCTCACGGTCGTCAGTCCAAACGCGCAAATCGTGTTTCCCAACATCATCAACGTGGTTTTAAACGACACTCTCTCTGCGTTCCTTACTGGAACAACAGTTTCGCCCTCGATTGCAGGGACATTCACGTTTCAAAAGACGAATAGTTCAGGAGCCGTTCTAACTTCCTCCAGCGTATTCGACGCCGTCGGCAACTATACCATCTTCTGCACATTTACACCAACCGACTCTGCCGCCGTCACTGCCTCTTACACTGTATTCGTTCAAGATAAAGATGTATGGAACAATTACTACAATATTCCCGTGACCGACACCACAAATATGATTGTAAATGGAAACTTCAACTATCTTCCAACAACGATCCCTTCCGGGACATCAGGCACCACAGCGTCGCAACTTGTTAATGTTCCTGGATGGAGTATAAGGACAAACGGATTTTTAAATGAAATATACAACAATGTCAATGATCCGTCTCTCGGATCTTTCCCATACCCTTTTGGAACAAATTACATTCGGCTCCGTTATCATGTTTACCAAACATTTTATGCAGTTGCAGGGACATACACACTGTCATTTTATGCAGCGGTCAGATCTATCGTTTCAACAAATGATTACGCCAATGTCAATATAAATAGTACGCGCATTTATAATATAAACTATAATGCTCAGCTCCAACCTGGTTGGCAACTTCTTTCTGTAAATTTTACTGTAACCACAGGAATGCATAATCTACTGTTTTATTATAGTGGTGGTTCGCGTTTTTTTGTGAGCGGTATTTCAATTAAACCCGTCACAAATCCGGTGTATCTCCGATTTTCTAAAATCAACTCGCTTATTTCAAACGGTATTTTTGAGACGGAAATCAAAACTGCAAATAGTAAATCGTTGACCCCCATCACGAATTGGAGTGTCGCGACAAACAACGTGTGGATTTTGAACAATTTCTCCATGGACGCTTCGTCTATTCCCATGCCATATCCAAGTGGGAACCAGTGCATAGCTATCGAAGCTCTCGGTAAAATAACACAAACATTTACTGCAACCGCAAGCACTTCAAACTTCTTGTCATTCTATGCATGTTCCATCCGCGATACATCTACCAACCAAATACGCGCGAGTATCAATAACACAACCATTTTCGATAATGCATCTTTCACACCAAACACCTGGTCAAAATTCGTTTTCGGCGGTATCACCACCGTCAACGGCACAAACACATTAACATTTGAGGGTAAGATCCCTACTGCTAATTTTATTGTCGCATTCGATAACGTGATTTTCGGACAAGTTACAAAAGAGACACCCGTGGTTTCGTTTGGTCCAAAGACCGATTATCAATACATACCCATTCAAAACAACACTGTGACTTCAAACACTTTTACTGCGACCGGAAACGGCGCGCATAATGGTTTGTATGAATTCACCGCATCGTCTAGTATGGTGAGTACTGGTACAAACATATATTTTTTAGCGGACAATGACAATTTAACCGGTTACCATTCTTCACATACTGGAGCTGGGTCCCCAGTTTATTACTCAATGCCATACGCATGGAACGGAACGTATGTAGGCGCAACTGATGTAAACGGTAACTTGACATACTTCTGGACAACCAATGTAGTTGACGTAGGAACAATTAGTGGCGAGTGGGTCCAGTACAAACTCCCATATCCAATCCAACTAACAAGATACGGATTATTGGGACGAAGTGGATTCAACGAAAGGTTTCCGCTCGATTATTACATATTGGGTTCGGTCGACGGCAACACGTGGTATTCAATAAATTCCGTGACAAACTCTGCAATTCCCACTTGGCCAAACACACAGTTTGTCAACGTGTCGAATAATACAAAACTCTACAGTTATTACAGACTGGTTTGTTCAAAAGTTGGAATTAACGGTACTCTGTTGAATTTCACTGAGTTTTCTCTCTACGGCGACAACACCAAAAATTACTATGGAACGCCTATCGGAGCAAATCTGAATTCATCGTTCGACATTTCAGGCGCGCACACGTATTTCTTGGATGCTGCGCTAACAAACCAAGTGTATTCAACAACAACCTTGCCAATCGGTGATTACACAATTTACAACAGGTACATATCGAATGACACGGTCAACTATAATACGTCGATTACGAGCGCCCCTCTTAGTGTCGTGATGCCCCCGTCGTCCATTGTGTTTCCAGCCAAGACGATCAACGTCGTTTACAACGACACACTTGCCGAGTTTATTGCCGGAACCTCGGTTTCACCTTCCGTCGCAGGCACGTTCACATTCTACAAGACAAATAGTTCAGGTGCTGTGCTAACCGCGTCAAGTGTGTTCGACACCGTCGGCAACTTCACGATCTTTGTGAGTTTTGCGCCCACCGATTATGTCAACAATTTTCCGTGTTCTGCGAGCTACACAGTATCAGTTGAGGACAAAGACGCGTATAACAACTATTACAACATCCCAGTCACAAATTTGTCCAATGTCTTGGTGAACGGTAAATTTGAGACCAATCCGTTTGCGACCACTTCGCAAACTACGAACCCAACAAATGTTCCTGGCTGGAGATTCTCAAGCAGTACAAGTTACCTAATGAATAATTTCAATCATTACAACGCCGTAACGTCATTTCCGCCACCTTTTGGTAACACATATCTTCGCCTAGTCAGTGCAACGATTTATCAAATGTTTTATGCGATTGCTGGTACTTATACGTTTACAACATCGTACTGTAACACGTTTTCATATCCTACCGGTTATGTTAATTTTGTTATAGACGGTATTCAGTTGCTTAGATTCTTTACTGGAACAGTGGTTGGTGACTGGACAACGTTGAGTCATACATTCACTATTGCAACCACTGGTATGCACATGTTTTGGTTTTTCTCTACGAGTAATAACTTTTTTTTCGGAGACGTGAAGATTTTGCCAGTTTCTGTGTTGAACAATGTTTCGTACATGAAATTCTCCAAAATCAATTCGCAAATTTTCAACGGCACATTTGAAACTGAAGTGACTATTCCTAATAGCAGAACATTGACTCCATTGGCAAACTGGACAACTGAAAATACTGGCGTATGGGTGCTAAATAATTTTACTTCGTTTACAACCGTTCCGCGACCTTATCCAAGTGGCAATCAATGTGTCGGTATTCAAGGGCTCGGCAAAATTTCGCAAACATTTAACTACATTGACAGCAGTTTCAATTATCTATCGTTTTATTTGAGTATAACTACAGACGCTTCGCTAAACCCAATTATCGTAAAAATGAATAATACCCAAATAGCAGTGGCTAGTACTCAAACTTCACAATCTGCACAAATTCTTTTTGGAGTTTGGTCAAAATATATTTACACAAACATTACAACCGTCGCAGGTCCGAATACCCTTTCTATTGAAGGCACTGACGCGACCAGTTCAGGCAAAATAACAATGATCGACAATGTGATTTTCGGTTCTATGAACATGTCGCCCACTGCAACCACTTATGCGCCCCCCGCGATTATTAAATATGGTTCACCATTAGCACCTTTGTTGAACGCGACATGCAACGTCCCCGCAACTATCCGATATTATTTGGACGCCGCTTACACAAATCAGATTTACGCAGATTCCACCCTACCCGTAGGCACGTATTCTATATACGTGGTAGCAACTCCACTCGACATTTACACCTATCTGAACTCGTTCGCGGGTCCGGCAACTGTTTCTATAGTCGATCCCAATCCAGCCATCGTTTTCCCCAAAGTCATCAATGTGGTACACAACGACACTTTGTCAGCATTCATCAACTATACAACGGTTGTCCCGAATACTGCAGGTACGTTTGTCTTTACAAACAGTTCGGGTAATATTCTTACCACAAGCAGCGTATACAATGCGGTCGGCAAATTTACCATTTTTTGCACATTCACCCCTGACAACACAACCGTTTATGAAACAACCTCTGCATCATACAGTGTCACGGTTGAAGACAACGACGCGCCCAATAACTACTTCAATATTCCCGTTACAGATACAACAAATCTGTTGGTCAATGGCAACTTTGAATACGTGCCTGCCACTTATCCTCCAGGGACATGGACATCAACTCAACCTTTACTAACAGCAACAAATATTCCTGGGTGGAGGTTTTTTACTCGTACCACAAGTAATTATACACGCTTTGTTAACGATGTGTCAGTGTCTTCCTTAGTTACATACCCATTCCCGAATGGTCCAAAATGTGCACACTTGCGTAGTGGGCAGATCTATCAACCGGTTTTTTTGAACGCAGGCACATATACTTTCTCTTGTTACGTTGCACGCGGTACTTTACAATTAACTAACTCGTATTTTCAAGTTTACGTTAATAGTAGTAATACTAGAAAACAAGTTAGTGCCTGGTCCAGCGATTTACAATCCACAACTAACTGGCGCTACTATTCGACCACTTTTACTGTGTCAACAACTACAACATATAGTTTCGAAATTCATGGAGCTGGTGCACCTTCTTGGTTTTTCCAAAAGATGTCCATCGTTCCAACAATTCCAAATCCCCAGTACTTGAAGTTTTCAAAGATCGACTCCCAAATTTTCAACGGTTCTTTTGAAAGTGAAATCAAAACCGCGAATAGCATCTCGAATGTTGCGCTGAGCAACTGGTCAAAACAAAACACCGTCTGGGTATTGAATAATTACAGTTCGTACATATCAATCCCTCTCCCTTATCCAAGCGGCAACCAGTGCGTGGCGATTGAGAAAACCGGAAAAGTAACTCAAGATTTCACATATTCAGCCAGTAATCTCAATTATTTGTCATTCTACGTTTGCGGTGACGCATCGTCGAATCCACTAACTGTGAAATTGAATGATATATCAGTGTGCACAATTAATTACTTCAGCACGGCTGGAGGCACTTGGCAAAAGTGCATCTACCCATATCTCACCACAGTGACCGGAACAAACACGCTTTCATTCGAAGGTACAACCCAAACAAACGGCTTCATTGGAATCGATAATGTAATATTTGGCCAAGTGAATCGCGCAACAACATCGGTCAGTTTCCCAACGCCATCGCCAATCATGTACGGCACCAATTTGTCATCGATTTTGGTTGCAACTTGCTCAGTGCCCGGGTCGTTCCTATACTATACGGAGAATAGTTTCACGACACAAGTGTTTTCTGCTTCGTTATTAATTCCGAGCATGTACTCAATCTATGCGCGATTCATTCCAAGCGATCAAGTAAATTTTTCGGAAGGGTTAGCGACAGTGGATTTGTCGGTCAACAAATTAGTCCCGTTACTTGACTACCCCACACTTCCTGCGATCGACTACGGGACCTTGTTGGAGTCCAGTTTAATCGCTACAACAAACATCCCGTCAAAGATCGAGTATTACCTGGATGCAAACCGAATATTTGCCGTGAACAATTTGTCCGTGTTGGCTCCCGGCAATTACACAATATACGCCCATTTGAATCCCACAGACACTGTCACGTATTCGACACTCTTTATATCATCGTCGTTAACTGTGAATCCAAGCATTATTCGACCGACAATGTATTATCCATCTTCTCCGCCGATCACATATGGAACCAACCTTACAAACATGTTGAATGCATCGATTGTCCCAAATGTTCCAGGAGCTATCCGATACTATACAGACGCTAGCTACAATAACGAGGTAACCACGTATACAATTTTGCAGCCAGGCATTTGGACCGTCTACGCAATATTTACACCAACCGACGCAACAGAGTGCACATTAGCAACAGGAAAAACAACCATTTTTATCAGCAATGTTTCAGTGGAAACGCGCAAATTGGTGTTGAGCACTGCCGATATTCTGGCCTCAACGAATGCGGATGACTATTTCGGCCTAACCATTTCGAATGCGGCTGGCACAGTGGAGAATAATCGGTATACATACACTTGGAATACAAACATCCGAAGCATCATGGGCGACGACTTTTACAACAGGTACAACATTTTTTCGATCCAATTAAAAGAGTTTGTGAACGGAGATTTGTTCACGAGTACACAACCTTCTGCGCAAAACTTGTCAGTGCACTATGAGGTATTCAACGAATGTAAATTATCGGGTATCCAATTTAGTCCAGCGCCACTTGTAAATGGAGTGACATCGAATCAGGCGACAATGTGTGTGCTCACACGAAAGTTCCCTGCGAGCAATCCTTCCTATCACAATATGCGCGATAGTGTTGGCGGTGCCTATACATTTAGTAAAACTGCTGACACAGTCCCAATCAAGATTGATTTGCCGAATTTGTATGACGACCAGTATTTCGCACCATCAGTGAACGCGATTTTGTTTGGACATTTGACGTTTGTCTTTGAAATTCGCGGTGTATTAAATTAAGAATGCACTGAAATTATAGTAGACTTCTAAAATATTATTATTATTATTACGATTTATAATATTTTAGTTAACAGGCACACAAAGCGTGCCGCTTCATCGGTGTATATTTATGGGTGGTAAAACACCGGAAAGAAAATGAGAGTTATAATATGTTTTTTTTTATTTGGACATAGTATATATAGTATATAGTATAAAATGAACACAGAAACGCGAAATTTGCTCTTGAAAACTTCATGGATTAGTCAGTCAAATGATCCCAACAATTATTTCGAACTAACAATCGACAACGCGCAAGGAAAAATTGATAAAAATAACGAGTCATATACATGGTACAATGTGAACCTCCAACAAATCATGGGAGACGCTTACTATAACCGCTATACTAAATTTTCGATCCGATTGACCGACGTCAAAAACACATTTTTACCGACAACATACAATACAAATGCATCAGAAGCGAATTCGGAGATATACAACAACACAATGATGGAGTATTATTTATCAGGATTAATGTTTGATCCAAGCATTAACAGAGTGATCATGCAAACCATCGTCGATCCGGTGATACCAATAGACAACACCGGATCGGGATTTGTTTCTGCGACCCCTACTCATATGACGAACCAAACGCCCATCTATTATTTCAATAAACCCGCCACAAGCGTAAACATCAATATCGATCGAATTGTATTGAATACGCAAAATTACCGCGTAGTCAACAGTGTGAATGACGTCATTGGACCTTCCATGTTTATGTTTGAGATTGTTGGAATAAATTAAAATGCACATGTATAGTATACGAAAAAAAATGTCGTTTTCAGAAAGTAGAAATTTAATTTTAAGAACTACTGACATCAGTTTTTCAAACAATCCTGTCGATTATTTCAACACTACACTTACATCACCGACAGGATCAGTCACACAGAACCGACAAAGCACAACATGGACAAATATTAATTTGAGAACACTTATGGGCAACGAGTTTTACAACCGATTTAGTCAATTTGAATTGAAATTGATGCAAATATCTGTCGGCCAAACCACACAAGGATTACGAACTGATGCTTCATACGATGCCACCAAGAATGTATATTTATCGGGACTACCATTCACAACTGGAGAGCGCGTGCTTCTAACATCGACTGTTGTAAATTTGCCGTTAACCTATGCAGGCAGAGGAGGTGCAACCGTTCAATCGTGCACAACGTCGAATATATTTAACAAAACAGAGGTTGAAAGTGTGAACATAACAGTTGATGTATTCCCAAGCACCTCTTCAACACAGTTTTATCAGCCCGCGACAAGCAACTTATTGTATGGCCACTCGGAGTATTTGTTTGAGATTTATGGTATATAAGTCACATCAGTGATCAAATAATGGCCTTGTATTTTTTTTTTGCTTATTTAGGAACAAATAATAAAAAAATATGATTAGTATATAATCGAATGTCGGTTGAAGTAAGAATTTTGTCTCTGAATACATACGATATTAATATTTCAACATCTGCGGTTGACTATAGTATCGGCGATCTAACAACTTCGAATGGAACCGTCGGTGGAAATTTCAATTTCATGTCTTGGCGAGACGTCAATTTAAAAACAATTTTGGGGGAGTCTTACTATAATAAGTACAACAAGTTTTCGATCAAAATGTTGCAATGCCTTGTTGGTGATTTGACGTACACTGACATCTCCAGTCAGACCGATTTACCAGTTGAATTTAATTTGGAGGGTTTGCCCTTCAAAAATTACAATTCCACTCCCTACAGGTTGTCGAATATAAATTCAACTGTAAATGTGACAATACACACCGGACTGCTTTCGAAACTACCATCGATGAGTACATTGTCATCAGTCGTTTCGGGCACAAAATTTACAGTAGAAGACCCTCTAACCTACTTTTTCGCAAAACCAACTGCAGACACAGTAAATTTAACAATTCGATGTGTAAATCCTTCAACTAAACAGTATTTAAACGCATTGGGTTATGGTCACTTTCGATTTATTTTCGAAATTCGCGGAGTCTAGGTTCCACCCCCCCCTCTCCTTATTTATGTATATATATCATATAATGGAAACACGTCTTTTAAATCTTTCATCATATGATATTAATCCAAGCGACGCTTTAGCGGATTATTACAAGAAAACTGTGTCCACTCCATATGGAACAGTTTCAAACAACAGATGGTCTCTCACCTGGAACAACATTGATTTTTCAAAAGTACTGGGCGACGATTTATACAACCGATACAACTTTTTCAAAATCACACTTATCAATTTTAATTTGTTGCCCTCACCCACGTCGAAAATCTCCACGGCCATATCATCCAAGCATTACCAAGACTTTTACGTAAATTGGTTTTTGCAAGGGTTGCCCTTCTTTCCGAGTGTTTCCAGCGCGATGCTCGACACCGGTTACATTCCTATGGACGTCTCTTTTGCCGGGTACAGCATGACAAACAGTTTGTCGTGGATGTTTACAAAGGTAAAGACCACAAATTTAAGCGTACATATGAAGTGCGTGGCTACTGATTTACCATATGACCCTGGATCTGATTCAACCTATTTATGGGGACACAGTTTTTTCTCGTTTCAAATCGCGGGTATTCCGGAGGTCATTTATCCCACACCCGCGTCAATTGTCTACGGCACGCCTCTTTTATCTTCGTTAAATGCCAGCATTATTTCCGGCATATCCGGGCAGATCCATTATTACTTGGACAACTCGAAATCCATCTCGGTGGACAGCACAACTATTGTGAATGCCGGCGCATCGACCATTTACGCAGATTTTGTACCCTCCGATTCTTTTTACAGCGGATACACCCAAGCCGCGTCTCTTCAGGTAAGCCAGGCAACGACCACAACAATTTTCGCGCAGCCTTCTCCAATCACTTATGGAACTGATCTTAATTCATCTTTGAGTTCGAGTGGAAGTATGCCTGGGACATTCTCTTATTTCACCGATGCGAGTTTCAACATTCAAATCTTTTCAAACACCATTTTGAATGCAGGAACTAGAACTATTTATTCGCGTCTTAACCCCACATCGACGAATTACATGTCATCTTTCGACAGTAAACAGATCGTTGTGAACAAGGCGCAAACGTTCATCACTTTCCCCAATATCACATCCATTCTCTATGGTGTAACCACTGGATCCACCGCTCTCGGCGCACTGCTTACTGGCACTTATGCAAACATTTCGGGTGGTATCTATCAATTTTATTTGAACAACTCTTCGGGCACTGCTCTCACCACTTCTACTATTCTTGAAGCGGGTACTTATACAGTATACTGCGAGTACACGTCTCAAAATAACAATTATCTTTCTTCCAGTAACAGTGTCTCAGTAACAATCCAAGCGCATCCGACATCCGCAACCTACTCAATTTCCACACCCACATCAATTGTATATGGCACAAATTTAACAAGTGTGCTTAATGCAACCGCAGATATGGTGCAAGGTGTAAGTGTCGCCGGCACACTCAGCTATTATCGCGACGCCGCCTACAACAATGAAGTGTTTTCGACCAATATTTTGCCCTATGGTAACTACATCATTTACGCAGTTTTCCGACCAACGAATACAAATGATTACTTGACATCGGTTGTCACAACATTCTTGACAGTTACACAAAGACCCACCGTAACCACCGCGACACCTCAGTCAATTGTTTATCAAACCGACATCGCCACTGCTTTAACTGCAAGTGTTCTGACCGACATTGGTGAAGCGGTTTCGGGTAATTTTAGTTTCTACTCGAGTGATACTTACTCAAGTACTTTCTCGAAATTTTCAAGCATTGTGAGTTATCGATATTACAAACTGACCACAACTGCAATCAGAACACCAATCGTCAACATTGTTCAAATTGGTGAATTGAATTTCCGAAACAACGGCCAACGAGTCGATTATTCGACCGCAACTGCTTCTACGCCAGGCGACGACAGTCAGATTGGCTTCACTCCCGACAAAGCAATTGACGCATCAATTGATACAAAATGGATGACAAAAGATTATTCGGGACTTACTTACACCGTTTATGATTTGTATTTTTCAGATAATGTGAATTTTTTCGATGGAAACACCACTTACAGAACAGGTGGTGCAACAACTTATACGGGTACAGTGACAAGTATACCATCGATTGAAGTTGGCACCAACAATTATGTACCAGATAATGATTCGTTTAATGCATATTCCGTACAGTGGATCGGTCTTTTCAAACCCGATGTAACTGGTGTTTGGACATTTTACATGAATTCAAATGATGCTGGTTATTTATGGGTGGGGCCAAACGCAGCAAGTGGATATACAATTGCAAATGCAACCGTGAACAATGGTGGTCAACATAGTCAAGAAATTCAAAAATCGGGGACTATCACTTTAACTGCCGGCGTTTTCTACAATTTACGAGTTCAGTATGGCGACGCTGGAGGCGTCGATAATATAGTTTTAGCTTTCAAGGGACCCGCCGGTTCTTCCGCGGCAACAAGCACAACCAACGGCAGCGGGTTTTATTTTACCCAGTCAACTGACGTTATTATCCCAAAACCATTAATTGTCGATTTCGGAAAACAAACGCAAATCACCGACTACACTTTTGTCACGGCATCCGATTTTTCCGAGAGAGACCCCGTGAGTTGGGTATTATATGGTTCGAATAACAATTCATTCTGGACACAACTTGATACAAAAACAAATTACGCAACCCCTTTAGCGAGGAAAACGTACTTGAGTTACTTCCCCGTCACCGACAATTTGAATGTTGGAACGTACACTGTCTATACCAGATTTATGCCATTGAGTACAAATTATGCAATTTCCACATCGAACTATCAACTCACAATTAATCCTAAGCCAACCACAATTTCATTCCCAAACATTGTTGACATCTCATATAATGCTACGTTGAGTTCGTTTATTACAAACACAGCGACAAGTGTTTCGGGAACTCTTACATTTTCGGATGTTAATTTGAACGCATTGACGTCATCCAGTGTCTATAATTACTTGGGTCAATATATTATTAATGCGAACTTTATACCAGGCAGCTCCAACTACATAAACTCATCTGCGACATATTCGAATTTGTATGTCCGATTTCTCCCTCAAATCTCTTTTTTAACAACATCTCAAACAATCACATATGGCGCAAACTTGAGTGAAGTTCTGGTAACATCATCACCGACATTTAATGGGTCAGTAATTGCAGGCACTAATATTTATTATTTGACAACCATTGGTGGAACTGTCGTTACAAACTCAACTTATTTGGTCCCAGGGACATATGTTTTAAAGTCATCGGTTGTTCCATCAGATTTGACCAGATACTACACGGTAAATGCGAGCAACACCAAAACATTAACAGTTGGTAAAACATATTTGTATCCAGTAATATCCGTTTTTTCTGCATATTTGAAGTCAACTCCAAATAATCCGATTAATGTTGGCTCTGAGTTTGTTTTAGCAGATACTTCGTCAAACTCAGTAACGTTTACAAGCGCAAGAATTTATTATATTGATTACGCAACAAACTATACTTATTCATCAGCAACCGCAAAACCCAAAATTTCAGAATATGATGTTTACAACACCCCGATTACAAGTGGAAACTTTAAAAATTACTCAGTTTACGTGGAACTTCAAAACTTTTCATCAACTAAGTACGAACAAGCATTTAATTACAAGACGCTGACAATGAATAAAATCCCCACACAATTTACATTTAGCATCCCCGAAAGCTTAAAAACCATAACATACGGATCACCAATAACTGCGAGTCATTTGTGCGCGACGGCTACAAATACGCTGACAAACACTGCCCATCAATTCGGTAACATCACATACACGCTAAGTGCAACAGACCTCTCTCAAACTATCACTGCAAATTCAATACTAAATTCCGGCACTTATTATGTCTTTGCAAACTACGTGGATGCTTCCAATATTATCATGAATGGGAACACATTTTCGACAAGGACAAATACAATCACGGTGTCCAAAGTAAAGTCGACAATTGCTCCACCAAATATTACATCAATTGTGTATGGAACCACGCTCAACTCGTTTATAACAGGTACTTCAAAAAATGTGTCTGGTTCTGTTCGTTATTTTAAGCCGGCGAACAATTAAGTAGTCTAAGGATCATAAGGCATAAAAGAATGCCTCATGATGCGTCCCCTTGTTACCCCATGAGAAAAGCTAAGGTTTTCCTTATTATGTATATATATATATATTATAAACATGTCAGTAGAGTCAAGAACTATAATTTTAAAAACAAGTGATATTTTAGCATCAAATAACGCCAACGATTATTTCAACACAGTTGTCTCCAATTCAAACGGCATCATAGAAAACAACCGATATTCATTCACGTGGCATATTAATTTAAGAGAAACGTTGGGCAACGAGTTTTACAACAAGTTTAATCGATTCTCGATACAATCGAAATCATATGGAGACACCCCGTTGTCAACCACGGTGATCGATCCGACAGACACATCTATGCAATATTGGACAAGATTTTGTAGTTTTAATTTGTCTGGATTGAATTACGATCCAATGCCTTACATGAATGGCGTATCGTCAAACAGTGCACAAATAAGAACTGCGGGTGTACGTGGATACCCCAGCACCGCCGGATTAGGCGTTGGAACCACACATATTGTTCCATTAAATGATCCTATCTATTATTTCACAAAACCAACACAAGACGCTGTGTCTCTTCGCATTGACATGCGTTTAAATTACAATGACCAAGTTTACCAGCCACCAACAAGTGCGCAAATATTTGGGCATTCCATTTTTGGATTAAAAATCGTTGGAATTGTATAATAGTATAATATAAATGACGACAGAAGTACGTAACTTGGTTTTATATACGGGGTGGATAACGAATTCGACGACTGCGACAGATTATTTTAACACCACAATATCAAATAGCGTTGGAACAATAACGAATAATCGTTACACAGTTACATGGAACAATATTAATTTGCGTGAGTTAATGGGGAACACTTATTACAACAGTTATAGCAAATTTAGTATCAAATTTACATTAGGCATAACCAATAATTTAACAACAACTACTTTAGCGAATTCATACAAAAAAAATAATAATTACTGTATTGACCATTATTTATCAGGATTAAATTTTGAACCATCGCAAAATCAGGTTTTAGTATTAACTGGAAGTCTGTTCACATTGCCAACATCGGCTGGTGCACTTATTGGATTCTCAATGATAAACCAGAAACAATCAACCCCTGAATACACTTTCACCAAACCAGCACAAGATACCGTGAATATTACGATCAATATATTGTCAACAAATACTCAACAGGTTATTGTTCCATTAACAGCTGCAGAAATACTTGGCCACAGTTCATATACTTTTGAAATAAAAGGTATCCTATAAATATAGAAATGTCCAACGATGCGAGATATTTAACTTTAAAATCAACAGAGATAAATTCATCCAATAATCCGAATGATTATTACAACAAAACAATCGAAAATTCAAGTGGGATCGTTACACAGAACCGACGAAGCATAACTTGGAAAAACGTTAACATGCGGAAAATCATGGGAGACGAATATTACGACAAGTATAGCCAGTTCACGATTCGCTGCGTTAGCCGCGGTGTTGGAATGACAACAACGGGCCAAATATCTTCAACCATTCTTGAATCTGAACAGATGCGACGTGTTGTTTTCTATTTATCCGGTCTTTCGTTCAATCCATCGACTTCCCAAGTAATGATTGAATTCGGTTCGCTGAATAAACTTCCGAATACTGGTTCGGGCGGACTCCAGGCGCCATCCGTGGCCAATTATGGAGAAAGTGAAAATATGACGTATACCTTTTTTAAACCGTCTAATAATGTGAATTTAAAAATTGACATGTTGAATTATATTGACGAGCAGTTTTACCAACCGGCCGCGAGTACTTCGCTATATGGTCATAGTGTATACACATTTGAAATCATTGGCGTCATCTAAAGGAAACCTACGGTTTCCTTTTAATCCTTCCCTTTTTATTCGTGTGTCCTTTTAATCCTTCCCTTTTATTTATGTGTCCTTTTAATCCTTCCTTTTTATTCGTGTGTCCTTTTAATCCTTCCCTTTTTATTCGTGTGTCCTTTAAACTACACTTACTACCGAATCATAAGTTTCATTTTATTGATATCTTTATAGTATATATATATATCAATGTCAGTCACTATTACATTGTCCAGCTACGACATCAACCCTTCTATCAACATTAATGACTATTCATTCAATAATGTAACCACACAAAATGGAACAATTGGTCGTCAATTTCAATTTATGACTTGGAACAATATTAATTTAGAAAACTTGATCGGGACAAGTTATTTCAATGCATATAGCAAATTTACAATAAGGTTATTACTGTGTACAGTATGCGATTTGTCTGGAAACTCTACTTATGGATTTATCGCAAACACAGCATCGCGTGTCGAATATGCAAATACGGAATTTGTATTGAGTGGATTCGCATTCAATCCGCAGCCATACTCTCACACAAACCCAACAAATACTGGAGCATCCATGATGGTCGGTGCGTTAGCGAATCAATTACCATCAACTGCAACCGGTGCCAATCCTTTCAACAGTATCTCATTAGTTAACAACCGAAACGTTGCCTACCGTTTCAACAAACCAACTGGAAATCTCACACTCAAAATCGATCGAATCATACCCAACACCAACACCTATGCACCCACAACCGAGTTTGGTTATGGTCATTTCAAATTTGTCTTTGAAATCAGCGGAAGCGTGTAGGACATTTTTTGACAAAAAATTATTCGCGTACTTGTTCAAATATGCGAATAATTTATGTATAGATATCATATAATGGAAACACGACCGTTCAAACTGTCATCATATGATATAAGCCCCAGTAATAATTTAGCCGATTATTACAAACAAACTGTTACCACGCAATATGGAACAGTGGCGGACAATCGTATGTCACTCACTTGGAACAATGTGAACCTGCAACAAATCGTTGGCAACGATTTCTACAACGCTTATAATCGGTTTACCATTAAACTGGTTAATCAAGCATGGTATGGTGCGCCGACGTCCGACTCCGGGACAACTTATAGCGCACAAAATTACCAGGACCAGTTTGTAAATGTATACTTGAAAGGTCTCCCCTTTTACCCCCCGGTTTACAACAGTCCTGATGGTGCGTTGGTAAACACGCTTGACACTGGATTAATTAGTACAACAGTAGGAGGAACGGTGGGCAGATCGAACGTTAGCAACAGTATTAATCAAACTTTTCTAAAGACGAGCACTGCAAACATCAGCATAAACATCCGGTGTGTAGCAACTGAGCAGCCATACAGTCCCGCCGATATTTCCACCTATATATGGGGACACAGTGTCTACCATTTTGAGATCACTGGCATTTCAGATGTTTCGAATGTTTCTTATATCGATTTGTCCAACAACACTCTCTTGAACTATGGACAACATTCGATATACACAGAATTAACGCCGACTGATATGACAAATTACTTTGCGAGTTCCAACGTCACGAATATAAATGTGTTGGCTTATACATCGTCGATTTCATTTTCGGCAACAATCCCGACATCGATCGTCTATGAAACGAATTTGACCAATATTTTGGTGACAACTGTCGGCGTAACTCAAGGAGGTGTAACTCCGCAAGGGACAACGCGTTATTATTTGGACAGCGTTTTCACCAAAGAAATCTTCGCAACGACCTTGTTGAATTATGGAAGTCACACGATTTACGCACTGTTTACCCCGAACAGTTCTGACTATGCAAACTCTTCGGCGTCTACAAGCTTGATTGTGACGCAGCAATCTTCTACTCTGACATACTCTACTCTCCCCTCTATTGTTTATGGAACTACTATGGAGTCGAGCCTGATTGCGTCGTCTAGTGCTCCAGGAACAATTCAGTATTACTATAATGCGTCGTATACACAGCTCGTCGATATAGCTGACATTAAGGATGCTGGCACTTACACGATTTATGCAATTTACACTTCCGAAACAAATAACTATTCGTCATCGAGTGCAAATTCTTCATTAACAATCGCGGTGGCGTCTACAACACTTAGCTACGAGCCTCTTAGTGCAATCACCTACCCCGCAACGATCGCCTCTAGTTTGACCGCTTCGTCGACGGTCGAAGGTACAGTCAACTATTATTTGGATAGTGCGTATACTCAACTGGTAACATCAACCAACATATTAAATGCTGGCACATATACGTTGTATGCACTTTTCACACCATCGAGTTCAAATTACAGTTCGTCTACGGCCAACAGAAGCATAACCGTGAATAAGTTCGCACCGACCATTACACTCCCAACCATTGCTTCGTTTGTATACGAAACAACTTTGAGCGATTTGGTGACAGGAACTACTGTTGACATAATCGCTGGAACCCTGAGTTTCTACATAGGCAATGAAAGTGGTACTTTGTTAACAAGCTCTACTGTTCTTAGCGTTGGATCTTATACAATCTTTTGTAAGTTCACCCCAACCGATACAACAAACTATTTTTCGGCCAGCAGTACAACAAGTTTGACTGTAACAACCCAGTCCACCACGATCGGTTTTTCGTCAGCCATTCCAACATCGGTTGAGTACGAGACAACTCTCGCAAACATTTTGAATACAACTGCTAGTAACGCGGGAACAGTTAATTACTATTATGTATCGAGTGGCGCCAACGTTGCAGTTACTACATCAACTGTTTTACAAGTTGGTACATACACGATTTATGCTCAGCTCATACCGACAAACTCGGATTACGCATCATCGACGACATCGACCAGTTTGACAGTAACGCACAAGACCGTCGTGATTACATACTCGAATTTGCCAAATATTTATTATCGAACAACCGCGAGTACATCATTGAACGCAACCGTGTCTCCCGCAATTGCAGGTTCTTTCCGTTACTTCACGAATGTTGATCAGACAGGAGAGGTTTTGCCGGCAACACTGCTGAACGTCAACAACTATACAATTCATACATACTTTACACCATCCAACAGTAATTACACATCTGCCTATGCAAGTACTTCGCTAATAGTAAACAAGTTTACTCCCACAATCGATCTTCCAACGAGTTCAATTGTATACGGTACCCAGATATCAAGTTGTTTCATAGCAGAAATATCGCCATCATCGATCGAAGGAACGACGACTTATTACTTGGACAGCAATCACACCGATGCGATTGAGAGTACCGAAGTGTTTAGTGTTGGGACATACACGTTATATGCACGATTCACGCCCACAAACACTTTGAACTATACAACCGCATCAACAAGCGATACAATCACCGTGACAAAACAGCCGACAACTCTCACTTTCCCAAACATTTCATCGTTTGTGTACGAAACAACATTAGCAAATTTCATCACAGGCACTACTGTGAGCAGCGGCGTACCAGGAACGTTCAATTTTTTTCTGAACAATTTAAGTGGCACTGCCCTATCAAGTTCAACAGTTTTGGAGACAGGTGTGTATACCATTTTTTGCCAGTTTGTACCTACCGACACAACCAACTACTCGTCAACGACTGCCACCAAATCATTGACTGTAAATGTCCTGGCAACAACGATTGTATTTTCTTCGTCAATACCCACTACTATTGTATACGGAACAACATTGGCTCAACTTGTAAATACTGTAGTAACACCCAATGTGACAGGCACCGTGCGGTACTACACAAACGGCAACCAAACGACGGAAGTGTTTTCAACAACGATTCTGAATGTTGCCACCTATACTTTGTATGCGGTTTTCACTCCACAAATGGATGACTATGCAACTTCATCGACGTCTACACAGTTGTCTGTTACCAAAGCGACAACGACTGTCACATATCCAACACTTTCAGCGATTGCATATGGAACATCGATGAATACCAGTTTAACCGCCTACGTTAGCCCAAGCATGCAAGGTGTTTTCAACTACTACTATGTCAGCCCGTTTTTTGTTAACGGTACAAACAAAGTTTCAATCGGCGCGAATGATGTTTTGAATAGTGGAACATATACAATTTTCGTAAACTTTGTTCCGAGTAATTCGAATTATACCGGTTCAACAAACAGCCAGTCTTTAACAATTACCGCCACGCCCACAACCGTGATATACAACACTTTGCCAAACATTGTATACGCTACAACTTTAGCTTCGAGTTTGAACGCGACCATATATCCAAACATTAGTGGAACCATGAAATACTACATTGATGCAGATCAAGTTTTCCCCACAACGACACTAGAAGTTGGAACATATTCGATTCGCGCAACATTCACGCCAACAAGCAACAACTATGTCACATCAACCACAACAAAGACGCTGACAGTTAACAAAATACCTACGACCATTACATTTCCTAGTCTCTCGTCGATTGTATATCAGACCACACTGACAGATATTATCAGCAGCACAAGCACTGAAATCCCAGGAACATATTCGTTCCGCCTGAACAATGCGACTGGTCTTGAACTCTCGAGCACAACCGTTCTGGAAACAGGAACCTACACAATCTTTTGCAAATTTGAGCCAACTGATAGTGCACACTACTTATCAAGTGAGTCTACGAAAAGTCTTGTAGTTACCGGACTACCAACGACTCTGGCTTACTCGCCGTCAATTGTTTCCTCCATCGCGTACGAAACAACCCTTGCTGACGTATTGAATACTTCAGTGACTCCATCACTTGCAGGAACGACCGTCTACAAAATTGGAGACACGGTGGTCACTTCAAGCACTGTACTCGCTCTGGGTACTTATACAATTACATCAACATTTACACCGACTGATGATAACTATGCACAGTCTACTGTAACCACCGCGCTGAGTGTCACCGCTTTACCGACCACACTGTCTTTTAGTATTCCGTCTTCCATTGTTTACGAAACAACGATGAACAGTAGTTTGACTGCGACTTGCACGAAACCTGGAACGATCGCGTACTATTATGACAGTTCATATTCGAGTGTTGTCTCAGGAAACAATGTTCCAAATGTAGGAAGTTACACAATATATGCAGTCTTTACTCCATCGACCGCAAATTACTTGTCATCGACGGCATCAGCTAGTTTGACAGTTACACAGCGTGCAACTAATATTGCCTTCTCACAATCAATTCCTACTACTATTACATATGAAACGACACTTAATGAGGTGCTGAATACATCATTGACAAGTGGTACAACTACATACTATTATCTGAACAGCGATTCGGTTCAAGTTAATGTAAGTTCAACCACTGTTTTGAGTGTCGGAACGTATACAATCACCGCATTGTTCACACCATCCAGCGGGAACTACGCAACATCCACCGCGACTACACAGTTGCTTGTATCTCAGAAACCGATCGTAGTTACATATTCTGGGCTCCCGGCAATCACATATGGCGCAACTTTATCAAGCAGTTTGAACGCGACTCTTTCTCAAACTGTGGATGGTACATTGAATTATTACACAGATAACTCATTGACTTCATCGGTTATCAGCACAACTGTGTTGAATGCAGGAAGTTACACCATCTACGCAAAATTCAACCCAACTAGTGCAAATTATGTATCATACACCGTAAACACTGGGCTAACCGTGAACAAAGTAACACCCATCGTAACATACGACACTCTTCCGTCAATCGCATATGGAACCACGCTTCAATCAAGTTTCACAGCGTCTGCCAATGTCAGTGGTACGATAGCATACTTTCTTCTCAACGATCCAATCATTGGATCGCAAATCTTGAATGCAGGAACTTACACGTTGCGTGCCCAGTTTACTCCAACCGACGCTACCAACTATGAGTCAATATTCGCCACATCGTCGTTAATCGTTTCGAAAATAACCCCAACAATCACATTTACATCGATCTCTACAATCACATACGAGACATCATTGTCTTCGTTTGTTAGCGAAACAATCGCATCGGTTGCAGGAACATTTATGTTCTATCTTCAAGACAGTACGATACTAACATCATCAACTGTTCTCAATGCCGGAAGTTACACAATTTACGCATCGTTCACGCCAAGCGACACAACCAATTACACGGCGACGGTTGTCTCGTCAACCTCGCTACAAGTACAAAAGAAAGCCACATCGATCACATTGTCTTCCATAAGCAGTATTGTATATGGTACAACACTTGCATCATTCATTTCTGGAACAACCTCGTCAGTTCCCGGCACTTTTATGTTTACTGAGACTGACGCAACGGGACAAACTTTAACAAGTTCAAAAATAATGAATGCAGGAACATACACAATTTACTGTAGTTTCACACCGACAAACACGACTAACTACAATGTTACCAACGCATCAAAAACATCGTTTGTAGTTTCTAAACAAACATCAACTATCACACTATCGTCGCAATCCAGTATCACCTACGGAACTACATTGTCATCTTTTATAAACGGAACGACAGCCTCTACATCTGGTACATTTCAATTCAATGAAACAAATGCATTAGGCGCTCCTCTTACAACCACAAGTGTATTAAATGTAGCCACATATACAATATTCTGCACGTTTACTCCAAGTAATACATCAAACTATTCTACAGCAACTACTTCAAAGTCGTTTACAGTAAATAAAAAAACACCATCACTAACAATGGCGGAATTATCTGGTTTTGTATACGGAACTACATTTGAATCATTTATCACTAATACGACTGCATCGGTGGCAGGAACATTTCAGTTCAATTTAACGAATGCATCTGGTCAATTATTAACAGCTTCGACAATATTGACCGCAGCGTCGTACACAATATTTTGCACATTTACACCAACCGATACAACCAACTATTCGACAAAGACTGAGACCAGAACACAATTCGTTGTATCAAAACAGTCGACAATTATCACAATGGCTGAAATTGACACAATTGTATATGGGACAACATTTGCAGATTATATTACAGGAACCACATCGTCAGTGGCAGGAACATTCACATTTAATCAAACAGATGCAAATGGACAATCAATTATAAGCACAACAAAACTTGTTGCAAGTACATATTTGATTTATTGCATTTTTACACCAACTGATACTACAAACTATTCAATCTCGAGCGCAATTAAAACATTGCTAGTAACAAAACAAATACCTTCCATTACATTGTCGTCTCTTACAGGGTTAATTTATGGCACTACGATGTCTACATTCATTTCTGGAACAACTGCGACAGTTCCTGGCACTTTTACATTTACTCAAAATAACGCAGTAGGACAAACTATAACGAGTTCTACAATACTATCTGCTGCCACATACACGATTTACTGCAGTTTCACACCAACCGACTCAGCCAACTATACAACTGCAACTGCAACAAATACATCATTCACTGTAACAAAACAATCAACTACAATAACATTGTCAGTATTGACAGGCATTACTTATGAGACAACAATGGCGTCGTTAATAAGTGGTACAACTGCATCTGTACCAGGAACGTTTCAGTTCAATCTAACAGACTCAGCTGGTCAATCAATTATCAGCACAACCGTCCTGAACGCAGGCACATATTCGATTTATTGCGTATTTACACCAACAGATTTCACCAACTATTTATCATCGAATGCAACAATGTCGTCATTTGTGGTTTCAAAGAAAAACACAACACTTACACTTTCATCAATGACTGGAATTACTTATGGAACTACACTAGCATCATTTATTTCGGGAACAACTGCATCTGTTCCGGGCACGTTTGTATTTAACCAAACCAACTCAAGTGGTGTAGTATTAACAAGTTCGACAATTTTGGCAACTGCAACTTATGCGATTTATTGCAAATTTACCCCTACAAATTCTAACAATTATAACACTTCCTCAAACACAAAGTCATCATTTGTAGTGTCAAAAAGCACCACTACAATTACATTGTCGACGATTTCAACTCTGATATATGGTACAAATTTTTCGTCGTATATTGCAGGAACAGTCGCACGTGGTTCTGCCGGAGAAATTGTTGCAGGAACCTTTGCATTCAAACAAACAAACTCAACTGGCACTAATATCACTTCTAGTACACAGCTTGTAGTTGGTTCATACCAGATATATTGTACATTCACTCCAAGTAACACTGTTAATTATTCATCATCAACCAAAACCAGTTCAACTAATGCACTTGTAGTTTCAAAGGCAACTCCCACTATAACAATGGCAAATATAAGTACAATAACGTATGGAACAACATTTGCCTCTTATATTACAGGAACAACATCACTCAATGCAGGAACGTTTCAATTTAATTTAAACACTGCAACTGGAACAACTCTTACAAGTAGTAGCGTCTTGGCAGTTGGAACATATACTATTTACTGCAAGTTCACATCAACTGATACGACAAATTACACGTCGAATGTTACTAAAACAAAATCGCTATCAGTAACAAAAGAAACTCCAACAATCACAATGTCATCGTTATCTGGATTAACATATGGCACAACTATGTCGTCATTCATAAGTGGTACAACTGCTTCGGTTGCAGGTACTTTTATATTTAAGCAGACCGACGCATATGGTTCAACTATAATATCATCAACAGTATTGACTGCCCAAACATATACAATTTTTTGTCAATTTACACCGACCGATACAGCGAACTACGTTAGTCCTGTAACAGCCTCAAAAACGTCATTTGTAGTGTCCAAAAAATCAACAACCGTTTCAATATCATCGCTTACTACAATAGTTTATGGCACAACATTGACTGCATTCATTAATGCAACCACGGTTTCACCATCGATTCCAGGTACATTTGTATTCAAGCAACCCAATTGGTCTGGTGAAATAATAACAAATACCACATTATTACCTGTAGGAACCTACACAATATATTGCAGATTTACGCCAACCGATACCACCAACTACGTGTACGACGCTGCAACAAGATCATCATTTGTTGTTTCAAAAGCCAATACTACAATTACCATGTCATCACTTAATGGCTTTAATTACGGTACAACATTCAATTCGTTCATGGCTGGCACTACAGCATCGGTTGATGGGACGTTTCAATTCAAATTGACAAACTCGAGTGGTCAGCTATTAACAAATACAACTATATTATCCGTCGGGACGTATACAATTTATTGTGCATTTACACCTACAGACACCATCAACTACGATTCATCAACTGCAACGAAATCGTCGGTAATTGTTTCGAAAGTTACACCAACCATAACCATGTCATCCATTACTGGGTTTACATACGGCACGACATTTAATAATTTCATTAATGGCACGTCTGCATCTGTTGCAGGAACAATGCAGTTTCGATTAAATTCATCAAGCGGTACCATAGTAACAAGTACAAATACAGCAGCAGTTGCAACTTATACAATTTATTGTATATTTACACCAACCAACACTACAAACTACAACTCCACCACTGTTACAAAATCGAATTTTGTCGTATCGAAACAAGCTCCCATAATTACAATGTCATCCATTAGTAGTATTATAACAGGTTCAACATTAAGTTCATACATTACAGGAACAACTGCATCAACCACCGTTACAGGAACAACCGCATCCGCTAGTGGAACATTATCTTTTAATCAAACTGATGCGGCTGGAGCTGTTTTAACATCGTCGTCGGTATTATCAACAGGTACATACACAATTTTTTGTAAATTCACACCAACTGATACAACCAATTTTTCAACAGTAACTGCAACACAATCGCTTATTGTATCATCAAAAACCCCAACAACAATTACTATATCATCCATTAGTAGCATGACATATGGAACAACACTTACATCATTTATTAGTCAAACAACTGCATCAGTCGAAGGTACACTAACATTTAATAAAACAGATGCATATGGTCAAGTGTTAACAAGTTCAAGTATATTGTCTGCTGGAAGTAATACAATTTACTGCTCTTTTTCACCTACAAATTCAACAACATATGAAAAATCAATAACGACAACAGTTGTAACTGTTGATAAGGCAACCACAACAATCACCCTTTCAAGTTTAACGGGGATAACATATAATACTACGCTTGCGTCGTTTATAAATGAAACAACCGCGTCAGTTGCCGGCACTCTCACATTCAATTTAACAAATGCTTCGGGAACACTATTAACAACTGCAACAGTATTGAATGCTACATCTTATACCATTTTTTGCACATTTACTCCAACAGATTCCGCCAATTATTTATCGTCGACTGCATCGCGTACATCATTTGTGGTTTCTAAACAAACTACGACAATTACTTTATCGTCTATAAGTACGTTGATTTATGGTAACACACTTCAGTCTTTTATTAGCGGTACAACGTCTTCTGTTACAGGGACACTTCAGTTTCGTATAAATGACGAATCTGGACAACTTTTAAACAGTACCACACTATTGAATGCAGGGACTTATACAATTTATAGTTCATTTACGCCATCAGATTCATTAAATTATTTATCTTCTACTGCGACCAAATCTATAACAGTATCAAAACAAACTCCTGTAATTACTCTTTCCGCGTTAAGTGACTATGTTTATGGGACGTTATTCGGAACGTTTATCGATGATACAGATGCAAACACTACCGGAACCTTTCAGTTCAATCAAACCAACGCGAGTGGTCAAATCTTAATTGCCTCAACAAATTTGCAAGTGTCAACATATACAATTTTTTGCAATTTTACACCATCAGATACGACAAATTATTCCACTGTTACCGCAACTAAAAGTGGGTTTGTGGTTACCAAACAAACACCCAACATAACATTGTACTCATCAAGTACATTAACATATGGCACGACATTTGCAACATTTATCAATGGCACTACATCAACCACTACAGGTACTTACAATTTCTTTATAAATAATGAATCTGGACAAGAGTTGACAACCTCAACAACTTTAAATGTTGGCATTTACACCATATATTGCAAATTTGTTCCAGATGACCTTTCCAATTATACAACTCAAGTGATCGCTACAAAAACATTAGAAATTCAAAAGAAGTATGCAACAATTACCCCGTCGCCAAATTCAACAATAGCTTATCAAACACCCATGTCATCTGTAATAAACACAACAAGCGTAAATACAGCCGGTACGTTAAGTTTATACATACTCGACAATTTTGGAACTGAGATAATGTTAAATCCGACAGACGTGTTAAATGCAAACACTTATACCATAATCAATGTGTTCTCACCAACCGACACTGCAAACTATTTATCATCAAGTATAACAACAACGTTAACGGTTTCGCCACTTAGTACATCAATCACCATGTCGCCTATAAACACGCTTTCATATGGTACTACTATGGAAGATTATATAAATACAACAACTTCTACTTTCAGTGGTACTTTCACATTTAACGTAACAAACAATTCGGGACAATTGATAACTTTATCGACGACTTTAAATGTGGCAACCTATTCAATTTATTCTTCGTTTTACCCAACCGATTCGCAAAACTATTTACCATCAACTGCATCAAAAACACTCGTCGTTCAAAAATCAAGTACATCAATAAGTTCCGCGGTAACGAGCTTATACTACGGCGACACATTTGCGTCGTTTATAGACGCAACAGATTCATCTGTAGACGGAACGTTTCAGTTCAGACTAACAAATGAGTCAGGTCAAGTGTTAACCACATCAAATATACTCAATGCAGCAAATTATATGATTTATTGTGCATTCACACCTACCGATGTCACAAACTATTTATCATCTACGGTTACACTGCCATTACAAGTTGCGAAACAAACCACAATTATCACAATGACATCAATAAACTCATTGGTTTATGGGTCTACGTTATCAACCTTCATCAATGGGACAACTGCATCTACTACAGGTTCATTTACATTTACCACTGCATCTGGTCAACAACTAACCAATTCAACAATACTCGATGCTGGCGTGTACACTATTTACGCGACAATCGTGCCAGACAGTTCTAACAACTATAATCAATCTACCGCAACAAAAACATTAGAGATACAAAAATATAGTACAGCAATCACATTTTCAACAATTGGTTCTATGACTTACGGCACCTCACTTGCTACATTTATCGGCTTAACAACCGCAAACACAACAGGAGTTTTTGAATTTTATTTAAACGATGCAAATGGACAATCATTAACAACATCGACTATTTTGAATGCAAATATATACACAATTTATTGCAAATTTATTCCATCAGATACAATAAACTATACGCAAACGTTTGCTACAAAGTCTTTGCAAGTGCAAAAAAGTAACACATCAATTATACCCTCATCAATTACCTCAATCACATATGGAACAACTCTTGCATCTTTTATCGCCGGAACAACATATTCCGTTGCAGGAACCATAGAGTATCATTTGTCAAATTCGACTGGTCAAGTACTAACTTCTTCAACTATTTTGAACGCAGGTAGTTATACAATTTACAGCATATTAACGCCAACCGACACATCAAACTATTTGTCATCAACACATATTTTTAGTTTAAATGTACAATATCAAAGATCAATAATATCGTTATCATCAATCGATACTTTAGGGAATGGAGACACTTTAGCGGAATTTATCAATGGAACATCTGCATCAACTGAAGGAACATTTGTGTTTCGATTATCAAATGCAAGTGGTGACGTTTTAACACCGACAACCGTATTAATTCCAGCAGTTTACACAATTTATTGTGTATTCACTCCAACGAATACAACTAACTACAGTTCATCAACGGTGACAAAAATATTGGAGGTGATGCAACAAAGAACTACAACCATCATATTCCCTTCGTCTAGTACTCTGGTTTACGGCACGACTTTTGCATCTTTTAGTTCAGGAACAACCTCAGCTGTATCCGGGTCGTTTCAATTCTACATAGACAATGATGCCGGACAGTATTTAACAAACAACACAATACTTAATACTGCGACATACACAATTTACTGTTTATTTATGCCAACCGACGTAGACAATTATTTACAATCATCCTCGACGACTGTGTTACAAGTAACAAAACGACCGACATCAGTGATGTTATCGAGTATGAATAGTTTCACATATGGCACAACATTCGCCGGATTTATAAGTCAAACAACCGGTTCAACTAATGGATTGCTCAAATTCTACTTGAATGACGCAAGTGGAGCAGAAATTACTAATGCCACAATACTTAGCATAGGAATGCAAACTATTTACTGTACATTGACACCAACCGATTTGACAAACTATATACCATCGAATGCGACAAAGACAATACAAGTAAATAAAATAAGCACATCAATATCATTTCCTGCGTCGAGAACAATAACATATGGTACCACAATGGAGTCTTTCATTTCTGGATCATCCGGATCGGTATCTGGATCCTTACAATTTTATTTGAATGACGAATCTGGACAACTATTAAACTCGTCAACATTGCTTAATGCTGCGGTTTACACTATTTATTCCGTCTTTGTACCAACCGATAATTCATTTTACTTAGGGTCAAGTCAATCCACGACATTCACTGTTGAAAAAGTGTCTACATCATTAACATTGTCTTCTATAAACAGCGTTGTTTATGGGTCTACGTTGGCAAATTTTATAACAGCAACAACCGCATCAGTAAGTGGTTCATTTACATATAGATTAAACAGCGCATCTGGACAATTAATAACAAATTCAACCATATTGAATGCAGGAACTTACACTATTTACTGCATATTTGTTCCAAATGATTCAACTAATTACACGTCTTCTTCTGCTACAAAATCATTTACTGTACAAAAACAAGTTACTAACATATCATTAACAGCATTGAGTAGCATTATATATGGCGACATATTCGGTAGTTTTATAAGTGGAACAACCTCATCGGTTAACGGTTTATTTAATTTCTATTTAAATAACGCATCCGGACAACTCTTAACCGCATCATCAATACTTAATGCAGGAACTTACACAATTTATTGCTTATTTGTTCCATCCGACACAATTAATTATTTGTCTTCATCCACCACAAAATCTTTGCAAGTAGAAAAACACTCAACGTCTGTCACATTATCAACATTGAATAATATCGTATATGGCGAGACATTTGATGCATTTATAAGCAGTACATCCGCATCAGTTGATGGTTCTTTTAATTTCTACTTAAACGATGAGTCGGGTCAATTATTGACAGGTTCGTCTGTACTTAATGTCGCAACATATACAATTTACTGCGCATTCACCCCAAGAGACACAATAAACTATTTACAATCAAATGCGACAAAAACGCTGATTGTTCAAAAACACGGAACGTCAATTACACTTGATTCGACAAGAACAATAATTTATGGAACATCACTCGCGACTTTCATAAATGGAACAAGTGCATCAGTTGGCGGTTCTTTGAATTTCTACTTGAATGATCAATTCGGTCAACCCTTAACCGCTTCAACTGTACTCAATGCAGCAAGTTACATAATTTATTGCGCATTTGTACCAAACGACACGACAAACTATTCAGTATCTTCTACGTCCATCGCATTTGATGTACAAAAACATGATACTTCAATTACATTGTCCTCGATCAATAGCATTCTTTATGGTTCCACATTGGCGACTTTCATAAATGGAACAACTGCATCAGTCGATGGGTCTCTGAATTTCTATTTGAATGATGGATTCGGCCAGCGTTTAACCGCGTCAACTATACTCACCGCAGCAACATATACAATTTATTGCACATTTGTCCCAGCCGACACAAGCAACTATTTGTCTACTTCGACAACAAAATCGTTTACTGTGCGAAAAAACACAACCACAATAACATTACCTTCGTCAATAATAACGATTTCGCCAATTTACATCATGACATATGGTGAAACATTGTCTTCGTTTATTAGTGGGACAACCGCGTCTGTTGACGGTTCATTCGAGTTCCATTTGAATGACGCAACCGGCCAGATCTTAACCAGCTCATCGATACTCGACGCATCATCAAACTACATAATTTATTGCGCATTTGTTCCCACTGATACAACCAATTATTTGTCTTCATCTGCTACAAAAACACTCATTGTAGAGAAGCGCGCGTCTGTAATCACATTGTCTTCCCTTAACTCTTTTGTATACGAATCATCATTTGCGACTTTTATAAACGAAACAACTGCATCAGTTGATGGTTCATTCAATTTCCGTTTGAACGATGCATTTGGTCCACTTATTACAAGTTCAATCATTTTGTATGCATCGACTTACACAATTTACTGCGAATTTATACCATCCAACTCATCGAATTATTTACCAGCATCTGCCACAAAAACGCTCACTGTTCACAAACGCGATACATCCATTACATTACCAACTCTTGATGCGATTACATACGAAACATCACTTGCATCTTTTATAAATGGAACGTCAGCATCAGTAAACGGTTATTTTAATTTCTACATTAACGATGCAAGTGGTCAATTACTAAACAGTACAACAATTTTAAGTGCTGCAACTTATACAATTTATTGCATGTTCATCCCAAACGACACCACAAACTACTCATCATCGTCGTCTTCAAAAACACTGGTTGTAAATAAACGTGGTTCAACACTCACAATATCTTCCATACGCACGATCGTTTACGGTACTACAATGCAACCATTCATCAATTCAAGCACTGCATCGGTTGATGGTTCATTAAATTTCTACTTGAATGATGAAACCGGTCAAATATTAAGCAACTCTACAATATTGAGTGCAGGACCAAGTTATACAATTTATTGCGCATTCGTTCCAAGCGATAGTTCAAACTACATAGGCACTTCATCAACCATCTCGTTATTAGTTCAAAAACAAGCAACTTCAATATCGTTATCTTCGATTAATTCGTTGACTTATGGCAATACTTTTGCTGCATTTATCAGCGGCACTACTACCGCGCAGACAAGCGGTTCTTTCACTTTCAGTTTGAATGACGCGTCCGGTCAGACCTTAACAAACATATCGGTGTTGAGCGCGGGATCTTACACGATATTTTGCTCATTTGTCCCTACAGACACTACAAACTATTTGTCTTCAAGTGCGGTAAAATCACTCACTGTGCAAAAACATATTACTTCAATATCGTTGTCTTCTGTAAACATCATCACATATGGCACGACGTTGTCAAACTTTATATCAGGAACATCGGCTTCTGTTGACGGATCCTTGAATTTTTACATCACAAATACATTTGGACAACAATTGACGAGTTCAACAATATTAAATGCAGGGACTTATACAATTTATTGTGCATTTGCACCATCAGATTCATTGAATTATTTATCTTCGTCTTCTACAAAGTCGCTCACTGTACAAAAACAATCCACCTCAATTACCATGTCGTCGATCAACAGTATAATATACACGACAACGCTATCTTCATTTATCAGTGGAACCACATCGTCTCCAGTTCCAGGGTCATTGAATTTCTATATAACCGATGCATCCGGACAAAAACTAACCAGTTCTTCTGTGTTGACCGTAAGTACATATCTGATTTATTCTACATTTGAACCCAACGATAGCACAAATTATTTGCAGTCCACGAATTCAAAAACATTGCAGGTCGTTAAACAGACTTCTACCATCACACTTTCATCCATCACCACGGTTGGATACGGAGATACGACAGAAGCGTTCATCAACAGTACAACTTCATCTGTTCCAGGTACATTGTCTTTCTTTTTGAACGACGCATCTGGGCAGCAAGTAACGATTAACACCATTTTGAATGCAGCTACGTACACAATCTTCTGCAAATTTGACCCGACTGATGCTACAAATTACACAACTGCGACCGCGACAAAACAGTTGACAACCGTCCAAAAACAAATGACTGTTGTTTATGGCGCTCTCTCAGCAATCACGTATGGAACTACTCTGATTGACCGATTAAATGCAACTTTTACACCAGTTGTAGATGGTTCGATGAATTATTACGTAAACTCGGTCCAAGTGTTACCCACAACCGTGTTGAATGCGAAATCAACTGCATACACGATTGTCGCCACATTCACTCCGTCAAGTTCAAATTACACTACGACTTCGGCGTCATCATCTTTGATAGTCAACAAAGCACCTACGACTGTTACATATCCTGCATTAGAAAGTATTCTCTACAACATTCCAATCGGTGGTGCTTGCTTCATTGCTACAGTGAGTCCAGCAATAGACGGCGCCATGACTTATTTCACTGACAGTCTCTTATCGAATCAAGTATATTCCAACACCATCTTGGCAAAAGGTAATTACACATTGTACGCCAAATTCACGCCGACATCAACGAATTATGCCGTCTCGTCTGCCTCTTCTCCTCTTACCGTCTTGGAAATCTTGTCAACTACCATCACCTTCCCCAGTGTAACCACTGTCGCAGTGTACACAACCCTCGCGTCGTTTATAAATTCAACAACCACTGGTGTTGCAGGTACCTATGTTTTCAGAAAAAACACCAGCACTGGTGCGATTTTAACAACCGCATCTACATTTGATGTTCTCGGCAACTTCACAATCTTCTGCAGTTTCACCCCAACAAGCAATTTGTATTTACCGACATCCTCTATGTATATCATGAGCGTCAAGTATACGCCAACATTATTATTTAATCAGCGCCCGTCATCTACAATCACATACGGTACTAATTTATCTGGCAATGTCTTGGCAACCACCGTCAGTCAGTTCAACAATACAAACATACCCGGTGCAATCACATTCTCGAACAATTTAACAACTGCGTCTATTTTGTTACCCGGTATTTACACCGTCGTTGCCACATTTACACCAACTAATTTGAGTTATTACAACACAGTCACAACAACAAAACAAATCCTCGTAAATAAGCAACAGCTCACCGTAATGATTACGACCCCTTCTGTCAAAGCCGCATTCATCAAGTCCAGTCCGATCACATCCACATATCAAATTGTCGGAATCCTTACTGATATCGGCGACACATTTGAGAACTCTGTTTCCGGAACAATCGTCAACAAATACATGACATCCGATGAATCCGAGGTTCTTACTTCTCAGTATGTATATAATACCACTTTCAGCGGTGCATCTCAAACCTACAAGATAGCCGCCGACATTCAGGGGTTCAGTTCAACCAAATACAACTTCACAACACAATCATACACATTCACCATCAACAAATACACCCCAGCAATCGCTTATACAATTTCCAGTGCAAACAAAACACTGTCTTATGGTACAAAACTCGGTGCAAATCAGTTGAACGCAGTGGTTTCTTACAACGGGACTCCAGTCACAACCGGATCAATCGTATACACAAGAAGTGTATTCAACATGAGTCAAACGGTCAATACACAAACCGCATTAGACGTCGGTCAGTACAATTTGTACGCATACTACTCCGACACTGATGGCAATATTTACAACAGCGTAAACACCTCAACAATTACTGCTAATCAAATCACGATTGTAAAGGCAACTCCAGTGATTTCCTTCCCCAACATCAAGTCGATTTTGGCAGGCACTGATCTCAATAATATCTTGGGCTTCACCGTGGCGAATTTCAATTCCGCCATTATCGACGGCACATTTGTATTTAGTTATGTGAACCAGAGCGGCGCGACAATTGTTGTCAATTCGTCGAGCGTTCTCACACAACCACCATCAATCTTTACAATCAGTGCAGCGTTTACTCCGACCGACCAGACCCGTTACACCAGCGCAACTGGAAGTGTAACCATCGCACTAAGTGACCAAACCAGCACTTTGAATACGACCACATTGTTACAATCGCACATAATTTACGGCAAGCCGTTTAACGAGCTTTATACAATCAGTGTCTCACCTTCCATCGCTGGAACTTATACATACTACGATGATGTTTATGCATTCAATCCGGCAAGCATAATCGATGCAGGAACTTACACATACACAGTTATCTTCAATCCTACAAGTACCACCTATGCATCGTCGCTCGTTGATCTCACATTTACCATTGAAAACGCATCTCTAACTCTGTCTTACCAATCTGCGCCGGCATACACGTACCAAACCGCCAACCAACTCAGTTTAGTACAGCCGGTAAAGAGTGTTGCGGTAGACGGCCAGATGCAAATCTTCTTGGACTCTTCATTTACAACCGAGCTCACAAATGCCATGGCCATGGCGGTCGGTACCCATACCCTATATGCTCGTTTCACCCCCACCAAGAACTACAATGTTGCCACCGTTACGACCACCCTCACAATTACGAAGATACCGACAAGTTTAGTGTACGCAACCCAAACATCGAGTATCACATACGGCGCCACGAACTCTTCATTCTTGAACAACATGGTTGTCGACTCAATACCAGGCACTATCCAGTATTACTATGATAGCAGCTACTCACTTGTTGCAACCTCAACCGACGTGATGGACTATGGCGCACACACAATTTACACGCGTTTTGTACCGACCGATTCAAATTATGCAATTGCGTACGCGACTCACACAGTCAACGTCAGCAAAGTTCTTTTGACAATTACATACCCAACATTGTCTTCAATCCAATATGGCACAACGCTCGAGTCAAGTTTATCAGCATCTGCAACATTTGACGGTTCCATCAACTACTTCATCAATAGTAGTCAAGTGTTTGCGAATACACAATTAAACAGTGGTTCCTACACGATTACCGCGATTTTCACACCGACCAAACAAATTAATTTCACTACGCCGTCGATATCAATTACGCGCCAATTAACCGTAACAAAACAATCCACCGCAATAACCTATAGTCCCGCCAATATTGTAAGTGGAACAACTTTCGGATCAATTATGACTGCAATCGTCGCTCCTAACATTGCAGGTACTATTCGTTATTTCATTAACACCGAAGAGGTCACAAGTTCAGTTGTACTGAGTTCTGGCAACTATACCGTCTATGTATCATTTACCCCGACTAATTTGACAAATTACGTAAGTTCGTCTATATCTGTGCCATTCGCAGTTGTTTCAAGTCAAGAACTCAATATATTTAACAATAATGTTCAACAGATTCAAACTGCTTCAAACAATGAAATTTTCACTATCGTAACTCAAAACACGGTATTATCATCGCCCACGATAAATGTCAAAGTGAATATTTTGAATCCTGGTCAAACAACTTTTACAAGCAATGTTACGAATTCATTGGTTACGGGTCTTCAATTTAACTTTCTCGACAACAGTATGAACTCAGCCACGCGCGTTGCTGTATCAACACTCTCTGTAAATTTACCAAGTGCGCCCGATAGCCCTGCCATATATTTCAAGTTTTATGATGAAACTGGGAACAGTGTAATCAATGCTAATAATAGGGTGTCGTTGGTGTTAAATCTACCCCAATACAAGGGAATAACCAAAAATCTATACTTGTTACGTCTTCAAGATATAGGCACAACATTTGATGGGACCCAGATTCCACTCACTCCTGTGAATCCTACGAATAGTCAAAATATCGCATTTACTGCCGTATTTACGTCAAATTCAATTTATGTTGCTAATATTATATCGTCAACTTCAGACGAAACTCCATTATTATCGAACCTCTACACATTCAATGCTACCGGCGGGTTCGTAATGGAACGCGGATTCGATGATATCAAACTCAGAGAAGACACCGACGTGGAATCGTACGATGTTACTGACTCGGTTCAAGTATTGTTTGATGTTGCTCTCTTCAATTCAAAATTAGGTATAAACAAAAACGACACCAATACACAAGTTATATCGTCTATGTTTAACTCGATTACTGACCAATTCGAGATCAATAACGAACCAGTTGATTCAATTACATTATCTTCTTCAGAGTTTTCTGATGGGCTGGTGAAGAGTCAGCAAATCATTTCAGTCGGTCGATACTCAACTTTGTATTCTGATTTCAATAACTATGTTGCAGCTTATTTCGGTTTCGATGGTGGATTCTCTTCTCTTTTCACAGCCGCGTCTGAATTTAAGATTGATGGAGACAATCATTTTGATAGTGAATCGATGTTACAACTATTTACCAATGTATCTACCAGTGAAACTGGTGCACAATTTAACCAAGTTTCGGGAAATATTTATGTGACCAATATTACAAAGTCTTTAAGACGCGCCATCAACACAAATTGTTTCGGAAACCGAGATCCTACCGTCTCTAGTACTGCAACCGATCCAGCCAACCACTCGAATTTTGGTCTTGCTGATGGTTTCGTAGCCGGCGATTTAATCTGGGTAAACGCAGGAACCACTGTGAAACTCAATCTAAACATTGACACCGAAGCACTTACGCCTCTTAACAATGTTGGACCCCAGAATACATTATTACAAACGACCAACTACAGTTCGTCCAACTTCAGTCAAGAGACAATAGCAACAACGACAAATATCAACCGCATTGTCAAAGCACCTCTTCTCATCAAGTTGGTAAATGCTTCAACTATAAGTGCACTCTAAAGGAAAATATAATCAATTGAGAGGGTGAGATATAATTCGTAAACTTGTTGAATGTACGATTTGACAAGTTTACGCATTTTTCAGAGTTCTATGTAAAACGTTGGATACGAAAAACAAAGTCGTATGATTACACCCTTGGCAATGGTGTAAAACGCAGTTTTCACGACATTAAAATAAAATCAAGTTAGTAATGGCGAATCGCTTGCATTTGCATGTGAGGGCATTTTTATTATATTGGGAATAAATATAATAAAAAAAACGGCATTTACACCTTTTTACATTTCAAACGCCCATTTTTAACATATAAAATTGATTTAAAAATATAAGTTGGCGTTTTTTTGGTTCGATTTCTGAGAGAGAGAGAATGTAGATAAATCAACAACATTAAAAGTCCGGATTATCTGTAAAAACCGGCGCCACAATCGGCAAAGTATTTGTATCGGTCATGGCATTAAAAAACCCATTCATTGAACTGTTCATAGAAAACACTGTAAATGTCGATACACACACAGAAACACCAACAATCATTGTGTCTCTAACCAACTCTTTCATTGGTCGCATTTCTTTATTCACATATTTCATTTCAATGATCTTTACTAAAATATAAAGCACAGTTGTTAGAATTACAATAGCTACAACAATTTCCATCTTTTTTTTTATATACATTTAAATATTTTCAAAAACTTCATTTTCAACCGCACGTTCAAAATTAAGTTAAAAAACAAAAACTTCCTAAAATGATGCAATTGCAGTTATACTCGGATCGTTTAATTCAAATCGAACTCCTATTATTTTTACCTTAATATTGTCATTTTCAACCACTTTTTCAAACTCAGGGCTCGTATCATGGTAATCTCTCGCAACGAAAATTGTAATTGGGGTATTATCCGCATCATCGACCACATGTGCATGAATCCCCGCTTTTGTAATATTGTAAATAACGCAATCCATCTCCATGTCCACGACAGGATTACACACCAAGCATTTATAAATTATTTGAAACTCTACATGATCATCCTTAATCAGTCCGCTCGAATACGACACAATCTCTACCGACTTGGGTTTTATGAATCCCTCTGGGATGCATTTCCCCTCAACCAAGTTTCGAATCTTTTTACCCAAATTATCCTTCACATTTTTACCTATATCTGTGATTTGCAATACAACTTTTTTCGACAAAAGCGACTCGATGTACGGTTGATTACTCATACTCTCTTTCTCTTATATATTAAAGAATATTTTTTTTATGATGTTATAGAAAGGATGAACACCTCAGGTATTCTTCACCGGTATAAAATTAGACAACCGCTTCCATTGTTCCGGTTTCAAAAACCAAATCTTGTTATTTACTCTCTCCGAATTTAGTTTTCTCATATACAGTTCAGTAACTGCACAAAAGGCTTTGTGTGACAAGTTGTCGGAATTGCGACGCGGCTTGTCTCTCGCGGTTGACGTATCATACCAGTAATTAGAACCCGATAGCTTTAATACGTCATTCATTTTTGCAATCATTTCAGTTTTGGTTGATTTTTCTGAACAAATTCGCCCGTTGTCATTGATTTTGAATATGCCATTCTCAATGTACCCAAAAATGTCCGACAGCTCATCAATCTCTACAAAAAAACGGTTCTTGTACATTTCATCGTCTTCATCAATTATCACGATTGACCAATTGTTGTTAAAATCATAACACGTCTTCCCAAGTACGATGAACGTTCGTTCGCCATCTTTGATTGTCAAAAAATCAAAATACTGCAAAATATGTTTTTCTAGAGGCTTGTTTGCTACGAATCCCGGACTCTTTATCTGTTTTGCAAGTGAGAGTCGCTCATTGTGTTGCATCGTGTCTAATAAGTGATCAACTGTGTATTTCTTTAATGCCTTGTGTCCAATTCCGTGTAATTCCAGGTATACTATCGCCGGAATTCGATTTCCTTTCGTGTTCAAATCTATGCGCCACTTCGTTGTCATATGTATATTGGGGATTTCTTCTTGATGAATTTCGTTGATTGTTTCTTCGCATGTGTTCCCTATAATATTATTGATGACATCTTCTTGATCGGATACTTCTTCGACAAAGGGTTCTTCGACAAAGGGTTCTTCGACAAAGGGTTCTTGGACAAAGGGTTCTTCGACAAAGGGTTCTTGCATTATCTCTACACTGACTTTATTCCGTTTCGTTTTGTGTATTCTTCTTTTTAATTTTCTTCTTGATGTTGTCATCAAATATATATATAATATATATTAGATAGAAACATAATTTGATATCGATTTTTCTACGATATTAATATTGATTTTTTCAACAATATATCAATATTGGAGAGCATCCGTTTTTTCTCTAAATTATAAGGACGTATCGAAGAAATGCACTCTAAGTATGGTTTCCACTTGATGTCACTAATTTCAAAATTATCTACAATCTCTAACGGCTTGGAATCCAAAAAAGCCAAAAAGTATTTGTGTTTGTAAGATTTATAATTTGACCCACAAAAAATCTCCTCAAATGGCGCAATATTTTGGACAATATTTTTCTTGTCCAAATTCAACCCAGTCTCTTCATTAAATTCACGAATCGAACAATCCAAATCCGTCTCGTTATAATTTTTGCGGCCTTTGGGGAATCCCCACTCTTGTTCCTCCCATTTGGTAGTAGACTCATCGATCAATTCATCAAGAGTGTATTTGCCATCGTCGTCCGAATAAACACCCATCTTCAGCTGCATAATTTTGTCTCTCGATGCGTGCTTTTCATTCCTGTGCTGATGATTATCTTTTCCCCAGATTCCCAACCACATATCATCAAATGACATAGTTTTCAACATTTCTTTTTCTGAGTTCGTCATCTGATAAATCATATTTAATAAGTAAAACTTGTTCTCTACTATATATTTGCCGCGTATAAAATCGATAAACCCCAATGTGTGTCTCCGTCTTATCATCAAGTATTCGATATTGTTTGCGTCTTGGGTTTTCCTGATTGCGATGATCCCATTACTTGTTATGGGGAGTCTACATTGATAATATCCGTGCCCTTTTTTTCCACAATTATTGCAATATATGTTTGTGTCCATGGGTTTAGTATTATTGTGTTGTTTATGTTTATATACTTTTGACCATGTTTGATGCAAAAATTTGGGGTCCTCATTACTGGTTTTTCATGACAACGGTTGCAACCACATTTCCCGACTTTCCGAACGAAGTATCTAAACGCAAATACTACGACTTTTACATGAACCTACCTATCTTCATTCCAAATGCCGAGATGGGAAATCAATTTAGCGCAATGCTCGACAAGTACCCAATCACGCCTTATTTAAAAAGCAAAGACTCTCTCCTTCGATGGGTGAATTTTATTCACAACAAGTACAACGAACTTTTGGGCAAACATCCGATGTCATTGGACGAGGCAATGCGCAACTATCTTGACAACTATATACCCAAACCATTGAATTTGCATCAGACTCTAAAAATTCGGCGGTACTATATTCATGTTGCATTTATTTTGATTTGTATCGGTGTCGTCTACTATTACATTTAAGGGAACGTAGTTGTTCAGCCCTCCGGGCTTACGCCTTATGATCCCTCCTTTTAAGAGAACCAAGGTTTTCAGCCGTCTGGGCTTACACATTATGATCCCTCCTTTTGATTCCTTAGTTGATGATTTCTCCTTAAAATAACGAATAAAAAGAAGGATCATAAGGCGTAAGCCCGGAGGGCTTAACACCGTTGGTTTCCTTAACCGTTGGTTTCCTTAACCGATGGTTTCCTTAACCGATGGTTTCCTTAACCGATGGTTTCCTTAACCGATGGTTTCCTTAACCGATGGTTTCCTTAACCGTTGGTTTCCTTAGAAGGGAAGGATTAAAAGGAAACCGTAGGTTTCCTTTATACGTATAAAATATAGAGATGCGCATCGAACTCTTCATTTTGGGCATTACCGCATTTTTCATCGCAAATGTTTATACAGACGGCAAGTATTGGAAACTCTTACAAACAAACCAAAAATACTACAAAATGGCCGGAATTGCTTTAGCTGGTTTAATGATCTACGTTCTCTTCAAAAAGTTCCCATCCAAAGCCCACGAAATCATTCGCGGATCTAATGAATACATTAAATATTTACCCGTCGACAAAGAAACCATGGGCATGTTAAACCCAATCCTGGACTTCACCTCAAAACAAAACATGTACAACGAAAACGCCGGTTTAATGCCGATTTTACCTCTCGGCAGAGAAGAGGTCTCTACCGAACGAATACTAAACTCAGGGCGAGTTACCGGCGGCACTGCAACCCCGGGACAAAAGGCCACCAAACGCTCCGTGAGCGAAACCAAGAAAAAGTTCGTCGCCAGTCGTCAAAATTGGAAGTGCGGAGACTGTAGCGAACAACTCTCTGCGTGGTTCGAAGTCGATCATAAAACCCGTCTGGAGTACGGCGGCAGCAACCACGTCGATAATTTGGTTGCACTCTGCAGGGAGTGCCACGGTCGCAAAACAACGATGGAAAATTTATAATGGTAGTGTATAATGTCCGAAGTACCAACATTTTTAAATAGTTTTAGAAATGATCCACTCGTAAAAACAATCGAAACATGTATAAAATCAAATGCAATATTTATATCAGTTGCCATATATTTGCTAATCGTCCTATACTTTATGGGAAAAGATCCAGAGAAGTTATTCGAGTCCAGATATCTCTACTCGATGATGATTGCACTTCCAGTCTTGATAGCCGTCGTCTACTCTCTCAAACAATCATCTTTTGCAAATATACAAAATGAAGATTATCTCAAATATGCAGTGTTTGGTATCTTCTTCCTCATTATCATCTACATTTATAATAATGTATCGCTTCCATCAAGCGTCGTTAGTTTAATCACCGGGTCTTTTGCAATCATAACGTTTTTAATTATCATCGTCGCCCTCGCCATAATCTATAAAATGTTCTTCAACGAATTATACAAGATTGAGGGATGGAACGGCTTTGTCATTAACCTGATTTTCTACATTCCCTGCATGTTTTTAAACGCACTTGAATATCTTAGCAAAGATTTTAAACAAGCACCTTTTACTGTCTATGTCTTGCTAATGATTGAAGTGGTTTTACTACTCAGCTACATTTATTTACCAAAACTTGTAACAGCAGTAACAACTTCCATCGTTGTCAAAGACGGCAAAACCGTTGTTTCGGAACCAATGCTCATCCGGCACAAAGAAAATGTAACAAGTTACATTGTCCTGAACGATGCAAAAACGGGCGAGATTGTAAACAACAAGTTTGCAATATCAATGTGGGTCTATGTTGTTCCAGTGCCTCCGACAACGTATCCTTACAATAGCGATGCGACCATTTTCGAATTCGGAAACTACCACCCACGGCTCGTATTTAACGGGTCAACAAACAAGTTTAAATCATTTGTTAGCGCAAGCAATTCGTATGAATTCAGTATGCCTATACAAGCATGGAATCATGTTGTATATAATTACACAAAATCAACGGTTGATCTATTTATAAACGGAGAACTTGTATCAACTGTGAACAAGCGAAATCAACAAGAAGAGGGATTAAACATTGATGACATTATTTGCATCGGACAGGAGGATGGTTTGTCAGGTGGTATTTGCAATATTGTTTATTACAAGACGCCTCTCTTCCAGTACGAAATCCAAAATATTTATAACTTGAACAAAAATAAAGATCCTCCACTATAAAGGAAACCTAAGGTTTCCTTTTAATCCTTCCTCTTTTTTCTGATTGAGAGGGTTATACAAGGAACCAAGGAATTCTCTCTCTCTATATTAAATAAAATGTTCTGCGGACAATCAATTGATTCAGCCTACCCCGTAATTAAAGAAACTATCCCTCAATCTAATTTAGGATATTATGCCAACAACAAATATCCCGGATTCCCGCCTCTCATGAACGACGGACGATCCATTATCGCCGGAAACCGTTCTGAAACTCTCTTGCACAATTCCATCGTTAAGCAGAGTGGAGAGATAAACAACGCCAAATATCGCCAATACATGATCAGCAACGCCAAGAGTATCATGGAAACCGATTTCCGAAATGCCAGTAACGATGTAGGATATTATGAACGATTTATTGATCAAATTGCCTCTACGCCGATTGGTACTCCATATTTGTACAGCTCGGTAGTCGATGACAAAAAAACTCTTGGTTCTTTTGATTCCGACTTGAAGAGTATTTACTTGTCGAGAGAGCAGTTAGAGGCACGCCGGATTGTAGGAGAACTACGTTTCCCTTAAACCCCTCCTTTCTTTTGGGTAAATAAAAAATTATTGTTGAGAGCCTCTTGCTCTCTCAACAATCTAAAACAAAGGGAAGGATTAAAAGGGAAGGATCATAAGGAAACCGTAGGTTTCCTTAAAAGGGAAGGATTAAAAGGAAACCGTAGGTTTCCTTTATTAGTACCGCGACCACGCCTCATTGTTGTATCCACTCAACACTATCATCTTGTCCTTGTTGGCTTTCCAAAACTCGACCTTGGCATCGAGCACTTGGTCCTCAATCGTTTTCGGGTAAACCCTGTCCTTCTTCGCATCCATCAACGCCTTTTCCGAATCCGTCATGGGCGGCTTCACTCCGTAACAGTTCACACCAAATCTCACATTCGGGTTCGAGAAATACCCACCGTTGACACCAGGGCGCCCTAAATCATTCTCGTGTCCTTTGATAGTCTGCAACTTCTTCCATGTCTCCTTTTGCGTAGGGAAATATGCGTGCTGTCCTTCGCTCCATCCATATGTCGACCACTCAGCGCCATTCGTGTAGGCGTCTTCGACCTCGTCGTATGTCGCAAGTCGCGAACCTAATGCTTTGCAAACTTCACCAGACTCCTCAAAACTATATAAATTATTGCTAACGTTAAAAACTTCATTTTTTTCTTCTGGTGGTGCAGGAACTACAGATCCGCTGCTGTCTATCACTATAGCCGGCGCAGCCGGCAACCCTATGTCGCCGAATATTATAGGTACAACATCAATTTTCAGAATAATTTTGAAAAACTGTATTGCCCCGAGAATAAGCAACAATAAATACGCATTAGACTCTAAAAAGGAAATTGTCCATGGTTTCGCATCGGGTTGCATGGAGATCCCGAGTAAATAAATGCCGGTGTATAAGACGATGATAAACATTACTACTCCAAGAATCGAGTAAGCATTATTCAAATAACTTTTTACTGAAGTTAGCATGTCCGACCAATATGAATCTTGTAACGATGGTGGCAAAGAGTAATAATACAGAAATCCCCATGCAACAATTACTGCGAGGATAATGAAATCGATGATTCCTGCTTTTGTTGAATGGCTTGCTGGGTCCTCGCTGTTAAAAAAAATCCCCATAAACGCATTTAACATGAAGTACCCGATTAAAAAAGCAATTGCAATAAGTAAATTACTTAAATTGAAATAATTGTCTTTGGAAAAATTAATTGTATTAGATTCAATCTTTGTCTTATTTCCGGAAAGATCTGATGACATTTTTATAATATAATATAAGACATTTTATTTTACATTACCTTTGCTCTAAATCACTTGTTAACGTTTGTAAAAGAGACAATACGAGCTCGGCGAAACTATTTTGTCTTCACCAATTGCCTCCAAATGTCCATCATTATAATGCACCCACCCCTTCGCAGTCTTGATGTAAGACGTGTAATGACCTCCCGATGGATTTCCTGAGTGGTTTGATACACCATAAAGCGCATAAACATACTTTTTCTTGTCGTATCCCTCTACATATTTGGAGAGATCCAAGTTGGTCAGTGGACATTCAACTTGGTCATTAATCCGACTGATGCGCCCTTTCTCATTTACGGCAAACCGCTTCAAGGTGATGATCAAGATCTTGGGGAACGACCACATATACATCCGCTTCGTCACGTCCTCTTTTTGTCCCGTCTTTTCGTTAAACCATTGGTTGTCTCCCGTCAACAATTCCGGCTGCATAAACAAATCGAAACAGTCGTATATTGTTATCGCATCAGATATAACTACATTATTCAGCGGAGCTTCCTTATTTTGAGAGCATGGGATCATAAGGCGTAGGCCTCCTGTCGGAGGCTGAATACGGCGAGTTCCCTTATCGGGGATGGGCAAGTCGATGATGAAATAATGCTCCGGCTTCTGGCTGCAGATTTTGTTCGCCGAGTCCTTCATTTCCATCACCGAGATCCCGTAGAACATCTCGTAAATCTCCGAATACTCGGTATTGTATATCCCTTTCAACAACTCGCAGCATTTGATCGCCATGTTGTCCAACTCGGTCTTTGGCTTCCCAGTCATGTTCACATTGACAGGTCTCGAAATGGCAGTGTGAAAACAGTTGACAATGAATCGCAAGAACTCGGTTACATCATTCTGTGCCCATCCCGTAAAGATCTCGACGTTTTTGCGCGTCGCCACTTCGTGAACGGTTTTCACGAATTTGAGCGGATTCACCACTCCATTGCCCGACCACATTAATTCAGCAAGGGCCTTCCATTCTACTAATATTCGCGAATCATCCGTGTGTCGGTTTTCCACCATTTTGGTTTGGACAACGGGGTTTTTAAAAATCTGGTGAAGCTCTACCGTATGTGTGAGTATCTGCATGCAAGAGTTCAGAAAACATGTGTTGCCTAAATTTACCAATCCAGTGTAACCATTTTCTATATAATTTTTATCAGTTATATTCATTATTATTCTCTTAAACAATATGAACATATCTTTATGTTATATTCCACCGGATAAATGGATAATACGGATCTTTTTCGGATCATTTCCGACTACAACTATAATCAAGAAAGATATAATCGAAATATGGCGTCGTTGATCGGGTTGATGAGGGACGTGCGACGCGAAAGCATTGATGTTTTCACATTCACACCATCCGCCTTTTTAGGTCTGTTTGATTTTTCAAATGCATTTGTCGACATAAGCGGTGGCTCGAACACAGGTTTAAGTGCGAACGAAATCGAAAACGGGGCGTCCGTCTATGGCTACCAACTATATCACGATACGCCGCACCATACTTGCCCAATCACTCTCGATGTCATGATTGAAGGCGAGGCTGTCATGAAAATCAACCGGTGTGGACACTTTTTCAAAGAAGCCGCTTTGCGGCGGTGGTTCGAAGCGCACTCTCATTGTCCGGTCTGCAGAGGCCGGGTGTCATAATAAAAATGTTTTCTCAACTTAACGACCGTGTTTCTTCATCGGAAGAACAGATTTGTCAACTTAAAGAGATTGTTGCTGCGCTAAAAGAACAAAATAATCGATTAGAAAAGGAAAACGACCGTGTTTCTTCATTGGAAGAAGATATTTTTCAACTTAAAGAGATTGTTGCTGGGCTAAAAGAACAAAATGATCGATTAAAAAAAGAAAACACAGATATCAAACCCACTGTGCACGACAATGTTTTGATCGGGTACTTCTGTCCACGCAATGAGTACTTTGATATACCATTTTTTATAAATAAAAACGCCAATTATGAAGATTTTATGGCGAAGATGCGATACGTAGCCGGCAAATGTAGTGAGTTCGGATTTTATGTGGACTCTATAAGAGAATTACCAAATATTACCCAGATTGATTTGCATAACTTCAATAATTTACAACCTCCAGTTAGGTATCATCACTCTCTCACTGGACTCATTGGTAGTAAGAACAATCACTTTGGAATCATTTGTCATCAACCTTGGCCACAAGCATCTGTCGATCAAAAACGCGAAATTTTAAAAATTTTTCAAGAGTGTAAAATTGATTTATTGTATAATGGTGAACATATTAAATTATAAAATAAAAATTTTATTTTATTTGTTTGGTGCAAATCCCTAAACAACTATTTTTTGGATCTTAAAATAACGCCTTGTTGACCGAGGTCGGCAATCCGTGACCAAACATAATCATGTAGGCCAAAACAACCGCGCCCAACAAAAAGCTTCGGTTCTCCGCCACCATTTGGCTCTGACCAAGTGCGTAAATCATAAAGAGGTATGCCACAATGCCAATTACGACAGAGTGCAAAAACATTGTTCGTCCAGTTTCCATTGAATATATAATGTGTCGATACATTATATATATATACTCAAAAATGCCCTACACAATTCGCAAAGTCCGTGGCAAAAAATGCTACTCTGTCAAAAAGACAAAGGGAAAGAACCGACGCACTCTCTCTAAATGCACCACAATGAAGAAGGCAAAGGCACAAATTCGTTTGTTGAACGCGATCGACCATAATCCCGAATTCGTTCCGAGATAAAAATATTTTAAGCGCATTATTTTAGCCTATAAATTTTTTTAATAATTTAAAATAAAAATTTACACCATTGAAGATTTCGTAAACTTGTTGAACGGACTGTGGTCTTCGGAGCGTAGCGACGCACCTTAAGACAAAGTCGCCGACCACAGTCCGTTTTACACCTTTGCGCATTTTAAATGTGCAAATGTGTAAATCTTCAATGGTGTAAATTGTTTTGTATAAAGGCTGGAACCGATAAAGCCAACGAAATACATGAGTATTTTATTCAATTGGAAGGCATCATGAACATAATTAAAAGCAGAGTTGGAAAACCAAAAACTATCAAACAAATTAGAAAAAGAACTCTTAAGGGAAAAAACTCTCCTTGAACAATTCTCATAGAATATGCAATGCGTTTATTACGGCATTCCTTGACTCTTTGTAAAAATCGGTTGTTATAATCAGGCGAGAGTTTCAATATGGTATTGTTCTCTATCAAATCAACAATATTCAATGATGTGTCCATTTAACTATATTATACAAAACAATTCGTGTATTCATATTGTTTTAAGCTTTTATAAGCAAACGTATATACATCGAAAACGGGAAATTCGTTAAGAATTGACAAATGAACACAATGATTTGGCTGAATGAAATCGAACAAATGATTGTGTGAAGAGGTTAGTGAGCAAAGGTTAGTGAGAGTGAATTGTACAAAGGTTAGTGTGAAGAGGTTTGTAGCATCCTTAGGATGCTGAAAAGCCTCACGGCTTATCGGTAACGATTTACAACTGCCAAAACCTGCGGTAAACATTCAAACGCTCTCTTCGAAGCATAGATAAAATAATGCTACCAACGTAATGAACTAATACTTTCCTTTATTTTACACAAATACAATAAAAAAAAGGAAGGATTAAAATGCATAGGCCTCCTATCGGAGCGTCGCGACGCACCTTATAGGAGGCTGAACACCTTGGTGTCCTTTATTTTTTACCAAAAAAACACGAAATCGCCGTCAACCCGTTTCGATCATTGTTGATCTTTGTCAAGTGTTTGTCAAAGATCTGCGTCTTCACTATTTCCGAACAGTACTTCTCCTTCTTCTTGATAAATGTCTCAAAGTCGGGGTGCTCCCTCTGCAACTCCGCCATGTCTCGCTTATACTTCTGGACCGCCGACATTTTATTCTTGTACTTCCACATCTCCTCCAAAGCAAGACCCAAAAACTGGCAAATCGGTTTCATCAACTGGTTGCTCACATAAAATCCATAATCAATCTTCAACTTTTTATCAATGATGTATTCCGGCGTCTCGATCTTCTCTCCCTGCAACGCCTTTTTGTCCTTGTTCACCACATGGATAAACTTCATTCGGTCACCCGCTTTCGGCATGTTCCCCGGGTCTCTCTGTCCGATGCGGTCCGCCAAGACTCGATGAGCTATCTGCTGCGGGTTCTTGTAAAAGCTGCGCAGCGATTTCGTGATGGCCAATTTGTCCATCGGCACTTTGCCCTCAATGAGCTCCGTCAACGACGCATCCAAATACTCGATCCCCGATTGCACACTTCCGCCGCCCATAATCATATTGATGATTTGGCCATATGTGTCCTTCAAGTAGTCGCACGAATCGCGCCGCTTCAACGACAGTCCCATGTATTTCAGCTTCCCTTTGTTCGGATCCTCTTCGTACAAAATGCCGACATACCTCTTCTTCGAAAGCAGTGCAAACGGCATCAGTGTCTTCTCGTAAGCCAGATTCATCGGCGGTTTCAGAAACATACTCGAGTAATGGGCGGCCTCCTGGGCCAATTCGATCGTAATTTCCAGCGCATCTTTGCCGACGATTTTCTCACCCGTGTCCTTGTTCGTCAAATTGAAAATGAAAAACACCGAGTCTGTATTGTGCACTATTAGGGAGCCGACTCCCGCCGCGAAATGGTGATTTTCCGTGGTCAAGTCGTACACGTACCCAGAATAGTCGCGAATGGTCTCGATTTCCCGCACAACTGTATCGTCTTCGTACGGGGTTGTTTTCCGATAACTGATCAAATGAGATATTTGGCCCACTCCATATGTCTTCTGCTTCACATAGTAACCGCGCACTTTCAGCAGCAGCATCAAGTAGGCGGCATCCACACAATTCTTCACAACAATCGCGTCAACCTCTTTAGTATATTCATCCAGATATGTATTCGCAGACAAATAATTTCGCGTCTTTATAAATTCGCACGTTCTCAAATCAATGTCGTGGTGCATCAGTTCCGTCCAAACGCCAATGTCGCACGGCGATATCTCTTCGCCCGATTTCAGAAGCAACGAATGATCATCTGTCACATCCACCCAGCCAGATGCGGTTTGGACTCTCACCATCTTTTTGTGCGATGCCAACGGATGGCGTATGACTCGCTTCAACCTGGTCCAGCCCTTTTCGGTCCAGGTTTCCACGTTTTCCCCGATTTCACATACCTCTTTGGTCTGCTTGCCTGGTTCCTCACACATTCTCCACGCCGGCTTGCATTCTCCGGTTAATTCGCCATACCGCTCGGCCAACTGTTGAATGCTCAAAACGTGCAAAAACCGCCCGTCAATCCTTACATAGATGGGCGTGAATCCAGCGACAGAGTCCCCGTAAACATACTCGGCATTCGTCATCACCATGTCATGATTCGCATTCTTGACAGCGCAAACCCGGTTCGCGTAAATTTCCTCGATGATTCGTCGCGCATACGTGATCGACATTCGCCCCGTGGCCGTCGTCGACGCCGCCACATCCTTCTCGTAAAATGTCGACGTCCGCGCACCGCACTGCCCGTACAACGAATTCGCAGTCACCTTGTAGGCGAGTTGGCGCTTGTCCAAAATGTTCGCCATAAAGGGATCGTCCGCCTTCTTCGCCTTCTTCTTTGTGTCCTCTCTCGCCTTCAACAGTTCCATCAAAATCGACGGCATGACCGACTTTTCGTTGTTAGGCAGCTGCGCCCAACAAACAATCCGCTTGCCCGCTTTCGTCTTGATCGCCTTCGCACAAGGTCTCGGCTTGATCCACTTGAATGTGTCGAATTCCACCTCTACATATGTGTAGATGGATAGTCCATAGTAAATATAATTGCCCTCGCGATCCTTCTCACCCTCTTCTTTCACCAATTTCCCGTCCAAGTCGTATTCTTTCGCCCACACTTTGCTGCTGTGGCAGTAATTTTGACTAATCATCGACGACGGATACAGCGACGAATAGTCGACACACGCCACAGGTTCATCAATGTAAATCTTGGTTTTCGGCGGCAACACGATGGCACCTTCGTAACCGCCTTCTCCCGTGGCCTTTTCCAGATCGGGCATCAAATATCCCTTCTCCATGCACTTCTTCGCCACGTAACTAGTCAGCTTGATACCTTGGCCTCGAAACACCAAAAAGTTGATCGGCACTGAACAAAGATTCGCCATCTCCATGTATTCGGTGATGACATCGATTTTCCGCATCAAATGGTGCACCAAGTTGCAATCCTGAATACAATATTTGGCCACGACCGCGCGTTCGGCGTCTGTTCCATTGCTCATCCGGAAAATATCTTGCGGCGACACGTCGTCTTTGGCCATACCCCACCGAATCTTTTTGCTCTTGTCGATGGTCTCTTCGTGGTGTCCATCAATCAAGAGTATTTTCCACCCATCGCGCTCGTAAATCGCCAACACCGTGAACTTCTTGCCATCCATGTAGTAGTCCGACGTGAACGAACTCACCTCGATGTGAATGAAATCGCCCGCGTGCAGGCCTGCCAAGTTTTTGCTGAAAAGTTCCGTGCACTTGCCGAACTCCATATGGTCCACGTTCGCGATTTTATTGATGTCGTCACTGATGTTTTGCGAGGCCACGTCGTCAAGTTTGTACGAAGACAGGTTGAAGTTGCGGCGGAAATAACTGTACATATCTACTTGAAGGCGACCGCTCATCGTGACGTACCTCAAATCGTACTCGCCACTCGCAATCGCAATCTTGGTGTTTTCAATCTCAATCATCGAGAAATCTTTGCGATCCCTTTTCCCGCAAAATTCGCCATTCCTGCGCGACAATTGCAAGAATTCATCCACACAATGCGTCTCTTCGGCTCGGCGAAACAAAAACTCGTAATCGAATCCGAAAATATTATACCCAATGATGATGTCGGGATCTTGTTCTTTCACCAACTCGGCCCATTTGAGCAAAACGTTTTTCTCCGCTTCTAATTTGTCTCCATCCACAATCGGCACTGCTTCGATGGTCGCTCCTTCCACCGGCTCGCACCCACCCAAAACGATGCAATGATTCAAGTACGTCTCGGTTCTCCCATAGTTCATAAAGGTGGATCCGATCATCGTCACCGGATCCCCTTCCAAGGAGGGAAACGTCTCGGTCAATACTTGATCCATGAACTCCACCTTTTTCTCACGCTCGTATTCGGGGTTCAACAAGATGTCGATGATGGTATTGTTCTTTTCGGCCTTCAACAACGGAATCGAGTTGTGTTTTGGCAAATCGTCTGCATCTTCTTCAACCTCGTCACTCGCCTCTTCAACATCGTCGCCATCCGCCGAATCATACCCCGATGCAACTTGCTGTGCTTTTCGAAACATGTGTTCAACCGTTAGTATTTTGCGCGCATCTGCGTTCTTGGTCTCCAGATTGTTGAACGGCGTTTGCAAAACCTCCGTCAACAATCGTTCAATGTAAGCCTTGGTCGGTTTCGCTTGCTTCGTATAAACTACGTCGATTCCCTGGATCGAATCGTAACCAAATGCAGTCAAGACCATCCGCCGAAACATGACAGCCACGTCCGCCATCGATTTGTCAAAATAGTCCATCATATTGATCGCAAGACGTTTGTACGTTTTCTTGGGCAAGGGGAAATCGCCGTGACTACTGCCCGCCTCGATATCGAAACTCATGATTTTGTACGGAACAATCGTCTCTTTGTCAGGGAGAGGCGTTATTAAACTCTTCGACAAAACATATTCATATTTGCACGAGGTCATTTTCGCGTCTAATTGCACAGCTTTGGGCGAAACCATAATCCAGCCATTGGGGTAAATTTGCGTCAAATGGAAAAAACGCAAAAGCGGGGGCAAATTGGCCTCGTACAACTGGGTTCCGCGTTGAATTGGTGCGAGCGACGTAAATGGTTTGGGTCTGCGATTACCGTCTGGCATTTGTTGATACCACAGATTTTTCACTTTATTCAAAGTTGTTGTGTTTCGAAAAACAATTTTCACAAATTTCGATTTCTTGCCGGCTGAGAATCCATACAGTTTTTGGCTGTCCACAAGTTCGAAATTGACTATCGAGTCTTTGTAATAATCGCCAATGCTTGATTTGATCTCGCTCAACAATGCATGCATTTTGCCACTCGTCCAGTCGTCGCCGACTTTCACGTAAAAAAATGGTTCAAAGTCTTCGACTGTGATTGAACATGTCTCGCCGCGCTCGTTGATTCCGTACATTTGAACCATGAACTGTTTGTTATCAGTTCTCTTTCGTTTACCTCCTCCGCCTTCATCTTCTTCTCCTTCTTCGATTGAATCGTTTGCGATGTCGAAATAGAATAATCGGAACGATTTTGCAACTACAACTTTTTTTTTCAACATTTTTTTTTGTCTGTATACATGTTTTTTTTATGAATCATTTTGGTTATGTAAAACAAAAATGATTTTAGCGTCTGCGGTTCTTACTCTTGTTCTTATTGTTATTTCGGCGTTTATGTGTTCTTCGTTTTCCGCCTTTCTTTTGTTCGCTAGATGCATCTGTCTCAGGTACACTTGTCTCAGGTACACTTGTCTCAGTAGTAGTAGTAGTAAATGCATCGTTCTCAGGTACACTTGTCTCAGTAGTAGTAGTAGTAAATGCATCGTTCTCAGGTACACTTGTCTCAGTAGGAGTAGTAGTAGATACATCAGTCTCTGGTTCAGGAGTACTAGATACATCAGTCTCGGGCTCAGCAGTAGTAGATACATCAGTCTCGGGCTCAGGAGTAGTAGATACATCTGACGCAGTAAGAGAGGATACATCTGACAGTGGAGGAGGCGTTCCTTCTGGCGACTTTGGTTCATATATGCCTGACGCAGCAGGTATCACTAATTCAGATTCTTTAGAATTTGCTAATTCAGACTGATAAGTCTCAGGAGGCGACACTGATACTTCGTTTTCACTTTTCTTCACAAGAGTATTGAGGGTGTCTTGCACTAAATCAATCTTGGTGTTAATAATAGTCAGTATTTTTTTACTCATATTGTTTCTGCAATTTTTTCTCTTTAAACTGTGTTTGGTCATTCTATAGTATATATATATTTATTTATTTTCCGCTAAATAAAGGAAAATCCTCAACGGTTGAGAATGAACTCTTGAATCCCTTTGACAATATTCGAACCAATCTTTCGTTGTTTTACAGTAACTGTACTCAAATACTCTGGATTTGTCCGAATATGATCCACGAAATCAATAAATGACTTGAATGGCCGCATGAGTTCAATCGCAATCGTCGAACTTATTCCCGGTATCTGCATCAAGATTAGTTGACCAATATTCTCTTTGGTGATGTTTGCTTTCTTGGATACCTTCACAACGTTGCAGTAATCGGTTGACTGCACTTCAACCCCTGGTTGTTCTGCCGAGACCTGCTGTCCAGATGCTTGTTGCATAGATGCTTGCATAAAGGCTTGCTGTGAATTTCCCTTCTTGAACTCTCTCGACATCTTATCCGCCATGCAGAGCACATAGAGAGCCGTCTCTGCCATCGACACTGTCCTGTGCACCGAGAAACCCTTGAAATAATTCAACGAGGCAATGCACGAAATCACAGTCTTCTTGTCTTTCACTGTCGATAACATGCCCTCCAACAAATAAACAACATTGTGCGGATTGGGGTAACAATTCGACAAACGGTACGACTGCTCAGTGTAACGCCCGTCTTTAATACTCGCCAGCAAATCTTGAAACGACTTTCTCTCAATGCACAAATAGGTCACACTCTCATCGTCGCTCATGAACAAAATGTCTCCGAGTTGAAGAACCCTTTTTTCCAACAAAAAGTTGTCCTTCGCGTAATTTTCGTGGTTTATGCACAATTCGTACAAGGCTGTCTCTCTCTCATCAACAATAACTTTCATGGTTTTGAATAGTTCTTGCAAATTGTCTCTAAATCATTACAGGAAACCTTTGGTATAAGACGAAGCAGCTTCGATCCTTCCTCTCTATTTATGCTTTCAAAAACAGTATTAGATTAGGAGGGATCATAAGGCGCAATCTGACCCAAGGGGTTAGCCGAATGCATAGTTCCCTTATCTAAATGCGTATTCTTCGAAAAGTTGCGAATTATCTTTTTCGCGTTTTCGTCCACCTCTCTGTCATTGCTCCCGCCCATCAAATGTTTCATAATCAACATATATTCATATTTCTTTGTTTCGTCCGTTATGTAATCCGGGTTCGCATCTTTCCACTGCTTCAACTCTCTAAAACTATTGTTCGATATGATGTCGATTGCCTTCTCTGACAACTCTTTGGTGTCGTCGTTCACCCACTTGTCGTCGTTCCTCACATAAAGTGTCTCGCGCTTTATATCTGTGCAGTGCATCGGGCGCTGATTCAGATCAAGGTTCTTGTATGCCTTGTCGAATATTTCCGATACCGCCTCTGCGTGTCCTAACTTCTTATATAGTAGAACGTCCTCCAATTTGATCTGAATACTCTTCGCAAAGTCCACAAGGTTGAGTGCATCCTTACACTGCTCGTTCAAGAAGATTTTCAAGTTGAATTTGTTGTTCACTGTGTTGTGCGAGTTCGTGTTGTTCGAATACGTGGTGATCGGCGTGTTCTTTGCAATCGTCTTGCAAATATTGGTGATCTGCTTGATTTGCTCAGAGTCATTGGTCTTGCATTCCTTGAAGGTTTCGATCAATTCGTTCAATTGGTCTTTGTACAAGCTGATGATTTTGTCCTTCTCTTCGAGAAGCTGCTCGTGGTGATTACTTATAATCATATTTTGCTTCTCGATGATATGGTCCTTCTCTTCCAATAACTCTTTGATTTCGTTGTCGGTCTTTTTATTTTGTTTTGCACTTTTGCCTGACTCGAAGTAATTTTTTTTCTTTGAAAATATCTCTCGATAATGAGAGTCATTGTTTGACACAATTTCAATATTGGCGTTGTTATTAAAAAATTTGTATAGCGAGCTTGGTGTTCGTGAGTTGGCAAATCGAATAAATCCTTTTATCTCTTTCGCTGTTCTACATACCGAAATATATTTGCACATGCCGCTTCTCTCGAGGTTGCATATATTTTCCCAGTCGGAGTTATCAATTTTATTTACTTCGAATGTGAATGTTCGGCTTCGCGACATTTTGTATATTCTTCCTAAACAAGATTTTTGGACAAATTTACCGATGTGTTGTATGGTTGTATTTTTCTCTATTGTTTCGTGACTTTTTTTCCTACAATTTTGGAGGGAGGTTTTTATGTAAACACAGATATTGCGCTGTTCAGGAACATGTGTTGTTTTACTTTTGTGATTTTTTTTACCTACATTTTTATAGGGACTTTTTGCATATTTTTCGAAGGAGTTTTTTGCAATTTTGACGCATCTAAATTTTTGTCCACTCGACCACCTCCTCCAAATTTTTTTAGTAAAAAAACACTTTTTGAAACTTTTTAGATGCCTTACCAATTATGCAGCGGAAATAAAACTTTGGGAATTTTTGAATTTTTTTTTTTAGAAAAAAAAGATAATCTCGTAGAAATCCATTTTGGACATTTATTTTTGTCCATT